>OGQM01000068.1_pt1 | contig 113004 bp, 93 predicted proteins | sample 1553191 | NCBI WGS metagenome assembly OGQM01 (sample SAMEA2579954, study PRJEB22360) | human gut metagenome | biome: human gut; feature: human-associated habitat; material: faeces | place: Denmark | collected 2008/2010 | reverse complement strand
CGCAAAGTGGGGGATGCAGATTGCGGGAATGAATTTTCAAACACGCTCTAGTACAACGAAAAATCAGACAAGTCAAGGTGGCAGTTACTTATTATTCGTTGTACTAATCCCCCGGCCAAACTGTCAACAATATCACACATTTACTGACAATACTTCATTTTCTTAAATTATAGACATCTTTCTGTTCCAAATCAATCATCTTATCCTATCCAGCAATAAAGCTGTGGTCCAGTGTAATCACGCACTGATATCTGGGATCCTGTTCCTGCATCAGCGCCATTACCTGATGCAGCACTTTATCTGCATCCTCCTGTGAATACTCCCTGGGTACTACAAGATCAAAGATCAGATTCACCTGGTGCTCTCCATTAACCACCCGAAAATCATGAAAACTCAAATTGGCATCGAGCGCATGCACAATCCGTTCTAATTTTGATTTTATTTCCAGCACTTCCTGATTCCGTGTTTCGACGGGATCCATATGAATTACCAGAAACAATTTGAGTTTTTTGCTGACCTCACGCTCGATCCGGTCGATAATTTCATGAGATACCTCAATATCCACATCATTTGGGACCTCCGCATGGATTGATGCCATACTATGGTTGGGACCATAATTATGTACGATCAGATCATGGGTTCCCAGAATACCGTCGTAGGCTTCTACTGCTTCCGTAATCTGCTGATACAATTCCTTCGGCACGCTTTGACCAATCAGCGGTTCCAGTGTCTCTTTTGCAATGGAAAAACCCGCCCACATCACAATCACGGATACGACAATACCGGCTACAGCATCCACATTAATGGACGTAAAGGTACAGATCAGAATCGAGAGAACGGTTGCCCCGGTCGTAATCACATCCCCCATGGAATCTGCTGCTGTGGCAAGCATAACCTTGGAATCAATCCGCTTCCCCAGCTTCCGGTTAAAAACTCCCATCCAAAACTTGACACCGATGGAAAGGACTAAAATCAAAAACGGTACCCATTCAAATATGATCTCCTCGGGATTCATCAGCTTCCCAATGGAATTCTTCAGAAAACTTAGTCCCACCTCCATTACCAGAAAAGAGACAATCAATGCGGCAATGTATTCGATTCTTCCATGCCCGAAAGGATGATCTGCATCCGCCGGCTTGCTCGCCATCTTCACCCCGATAAAACTAATCACCGAAGATGCCGCATCGGACAGATTATTAAACGCATCCGCCGTGACCGCAAGGGATTTCATCAGAAAGCCTATGGTAAATTTCACAGCAAATAAAAGAACATTACAAAAAATACCTACAACACTTGCCAGAACACCGTAACTGGTACGTACCTGGTCATCGCCTATATCCTCATAATTCTTTACAAATTTATGCACCAAAAACTCTGTCATGTTCTCCCTCCATACAGGAATTATTCCTGCCCTTTCCATGATTCAACTATCACACTATCATAACAGTTTTATAACATTCCATCAAGTAAAAATGAGAGGACATCTCATCGTTGCCGATTAAGGTGTCCTCTATAGCAATTTCTAATATTTTATTTAAATGCGCAGATTATCCACAACAGAAAGACATTTTCTCCGTCTTCACTTATAAACTGCTCTGTAAAGCCCCTATATTCTGTCAGTTCCTTTCATTTTCTTCTTAGATTTCAAATTCTTTCACCGCTACTTTCTATTGATTACAGGAGATTCTCTGAATCTTGTCACTCTCGCTACTTCTGGCAATCCCAAAATTAATAGGCACTTTTTATTGATACCATAGAATGTCACCAGCAATTTATTTTATCAATTTCAATTCTGCAAAACTGAAAAGAGTAAGATATGCGATTTACAGGTAGCAATGCCCTCAACGGGCAACCTTCATTTCTACGGTTACCTTCTGAAAGCCTTGATTTTAGCGGCTTCCGAAGGCAGTTTTTGCAGGTAATTGACAGAATTTTCTGATAACTGCATTTTTTTATCCATTTCTTGATTTGTTTACATTTTGTTCATATTTTACTCAATACTCTAATAGCAAACTTTAATTTATAATCTGTCTTTATCCTCTTAATTAATTTTATCACAGACCGCTCATTTCTTCCACCTTTTCTTAGAATTTTCAAATCATACGGCACTTGGCAGAAATCAAGTTTCTCATCTAATCTCATCTGAACAATTTCTTTTTGAAAATAGCGAACGATTTGAATTCTCCATTCTACCCTCCACCTTCCTCTAATAGACATAGCTGATTCTTTATATAAGATGATATCTCCCAAAGCCAAAACTCGTATTTTTCCCTATATGAATCAATTCTCCTGCCAATAATAATTCAGTCACATCCTGCGGTAATCCCGGCAGTACTATATATCCCTTGATCCCTTTCAGTATCATCTTTTCATTCTTTCTTGTAGAATAGCGGCATACATGAACCATATGATGCTCCTGCTGCAAGATTTCCGGTATCATACTGTTTTCATAATTATATAATAGATCGCTTTCGATCCCTTCAAAACAGTTCAGCATATAAATTCTACGTCTGATTGCATTCAATATAGGAACCATCTGAAATTCCTGCTGAAACTCTTTTTGATATTTCAATGTCAGAGGCGTATCAAATATGATTATATTTTCCGACTTTGTAACATCAAACTGCATCTTTCGGAACATCACATAGTCATAAAGAATATGTACTATATATTGGTTCATATTGACAGAACGTTCTTTCAAAATCGGCTGTCCTTCTGTATTTCTGATTCCAACAACCCGAAATCTGGCATGATACTTCCCAATTCCACACTGTTCCCCCATTGTATGCAGCGCCTGTACATACTGGTTAAAATACACAATCGTTTTTCCAAACAGAATCAGATAAAAATCCAGCGTCTCCCCTGAATTAAAATCCTCTCGGTAATCCTCACATTCAAGAACATAACCCACACTCCCACCTGTTGTGACAAATTCCGGTTTTTTCTCGAACTTTGAGTACAGCGTTCTCTGCACGATACACTCTGATTCAAAGTCACATATTTCACACTGTCTGTCACGGACACAATTCGTGCGGAGAAGCATCTCTCCCATACCTCCTCTGAGCGCCGATACTTTGTCTTTAGGCAATCTGGAATCCTCTAAAAAGGCAATTGTAAAATGTAATTTCACAAAACGTACCTGCAATGCTTCGTATAACTGTCTTTCCATCTTCACTTCGCTCCGTATATATTTTTCAAAAAGCAATTTTCTCAAAGGCACTCTAACTCTTAACATGTCAGAAGGCACGGAACAGCAATCGTATATGCACCAATAATGATATCTCTAGATACATGACCTTTTTTAAGCGCAATATTTTCAATACAGGAACCGTAAAATTTTTTCACAGGCTGATCCCGAAAAACACTGCCGGACTTAAAAAATATAAGCGGCTTTTTAAAGGGCGAATCCTCTGGGTGGTCCGTATAACTAAGGCTTGGATATTTCACAAACGCTTTATAGTACCCATCCGTAGGATCCTGTTTCTGCGGAATAAAATTAGAAAGTGCAACAAATGCATTGGCATTAGAAGGCAATTGAAATCCATCAAATAATTCAACCTTTCCAACTATTTCAAAGGCACCCTTTCCAACAGAACGCTTGGCTCCTATCCCATTACGAAACATTTCTAATAAAACACTTTCCAGAATTGTTTTATCAAATGAAGAATACATAAACAGATCAAACGTACCCTCTGTAAAAAACTGTTCCAGCTCAAATAAATTGCCTGCACCATCAACATTCTCAACCGTATTCGTTTCCCGGCTCACCATATTCCGCCATTCCATACTCGGCTCTATCTTCTGCTCAGGCGCAGAATCCTCCTTATCAAGCAAGACCTCTATATCGCCGTTTATGATTCTGTTAAACTCACTCAATGGAACTGTAGACGATTGTTGTCTGCTTTTATTTGCTATATACCTCCGATATCTTTCCTGCTTTGTAGGCAATACTTCTTTTTCCCTCATGGATGTATGAATACCAATCGGCATCGGTAATCTTCCGGACGGAAATGCATTAGAGAAAATAATATCAGGCCTTCCGCCTTTATAATTACAAATCAGATTATGTAAGGCACTTTCTCCATATTTATACAAATAACTCCAACAAAATGCACCAAAAAAAGTATCACTCTGGAGAGGGGAACAAAAAGACGATATCGGCTTCACCGTAATTTTATATAAATTCATTTTTTCTCCTCTGAAACAGAATCAATATCAGTATCATATTTACATTCATATTCAAATTTAACCTGTCCGGAACCTCTTGAACCGCTTCCGCCCAAATAAGATAATTCTACTAATCTCAATCCTTCCTCTACACATTCAAGCATCGCCTTTGCATCGTCACCCTCAAAAATTCTCAAAATAATCTCGAAATTAAAGGAGGCTCCCTCCGGTATCCGCTCTATAGTTCTCGGAGAATTTGCTGTTCCGGTATCACGTTGTATTATATTTTCAACTTTTCGTTCCAGATAGCTTCCATGATCAATTGGAAGATCTTTTATCACTGACCGGAATTCTTCTGTAAACATTGCATCTCTGACAATAATTCTGGTTGGTCCTGAATCTGCTCCCGGATTTTTATGTGCTCCAAAGATCGTACAGATGAAACAATCCTTCTTTCCGCATCCACATGGTTCCTTTTCCTCAACAACAAGTTCTTTTGTCTTCTTATCCTCCCTCTTACTTCCATATTTCTTTTCCAATTCAGAACGCATTTTCCCTTTTAAACTCGAACCTGGTATATATGGTTCTTTCGTAAGAGGATTTTTGATTACCTCCTGACTAATTCCGCCTATCTCCAGCGCATTAGAAGAACCGCCTATACATAAACCTGTAATACAATAAATTTTTCCAGATATCGTAATAACATTTTCCAATTTCATCTTTCGTCATCTCCTTATTTTTGATTTTCTCTGGGTAAATATGCAATTACAGCTTGAAAATGTTTAATAAATGCATTTAAATCATCTCTGTCTTTTACCTGCGAAACATTTGCATCGATAAATTTTTTAAATTCCCATGTTACCGTATCTCTGCTATAAGCATAAGCAACCGCCGGTCTCAACTCTCTTAGTTCTGCTTCCAATACATCTAATGGCTGATTCTTCTGGTTCAGGCTGTCTTGTATACGCCTTGCATGATCATAAAACTTCCATAGCTGTGACAATTTATTCTTCCTGCGGTCTCCCAAACTTTTAGCTATAAAACTCGGATATTCCACTATAAACTTAGGTTTTAAACACTTTTTTTCATCTACTATTTTATAATATCCGCTCTTTAAATCCTTCAAATACTCTTCTTTTCGATCAGCCATTTTGCCTCTCCTCCTTTGTTAAATTGAAAGCATATTGAACGCTAAAATCTGCATAATAAAATCCTTTTTCAACAGGTCCTTGATAATAGGATGCCTTCTTATACAGTTTCTCGCAATAACTCCTGAAGCGTGACCCCTTTTTAATTTCATTATAATTCCTTGTAATATCATAAAAAAACATAGGCAAAAACATAAGGTCATCGGAATTTTTATCATTTAAATAACTCTGGTACATCCGGCTGTAATCCCCAAGTCTCCTTAAAATTGCAGTACCAATGTTTGGTGATTCTGCGGCGAATTCTTTACCTTTTTCAATCTGTTCTTTAAAATCCTCCCATGTCATAACTTGTTCCTGAAAGTAAACACCATTTCTTCCCACTTTATCGGGATAAATTATTCTGTTTGCCTCCTTCTTCACCTGCTCCAATTTCTTTTCACAACACTCTGCCAGTGTAGAAATATGTCCATTTCCTTTTCCAACACAAATTGCTGCAGACAGTGTCACACACTTATTAACTCCTGTATATCTATGAAATTCCCGATTAATCGTGATCGCAAGATCGGGCATTTCATTCCACGGACCTATCAAAAATAAATCGTCTCCACCTGCAAAAACACAGTATACATTTCTATATTTTTCCTTTATGATTTGATGCAGACAACCGTTAAAAAAATATTCCAGCATTCTTGATAACGTGTTTACTCTGGATACGGTACCGGTCCTTACATTCTCTCTTTGTAATCCCTCTGAAAATAAAAAGCCCAGTGTATCTACATCCGCTTTCAAGATTCCAATTTTCTTAGATCCTCTGGACGCGTCAGCAATCTCATCAAATGACTTCACTTCAACCGTACCCTTCTCATGATTCCCATGCTTTTTCACCGGAACATTATTCACCGCATGATATATGGTAACAGGTTTATCATACATACCGTCTATGTCAGTATCATTGAGTTTCATAATCAGATAGGGGTCTTTTCCATCATCATCAACATTTAAGTTCAGATAATATCCATCTATCAACTCATACTCCCCCTTGTTTCTGCTGAATGAAAACTGCTTAATTTTAGGCAGCTTCCCACCAATCTCAGTATCCGTAAGACAATTACTGCACATCTCCTGTCCGTTATCCACAAGGGCGCTTTTACACGCTTTGCACATAGATTTATGATACAAATCATGATACACAATAAATTTTTCAGGGTTCCATTCGTTATCTTTAACCAACACTGTTTTCAGCAACTGGTTCTTTTTTCTATCAATTTCCGCAGAAAGTCTGGTAATGGTCCCACTGTAATCACAAATCCCTTCATCAGAAATTTCTTCCCAAACCAGCTCAAAGGACAAATTCCCCCTAAATTTCTTATATAAAAACTCTGTTACACTCTTCTCTGTTTCTTCCAGTATTTGTCCTGCATCCTTCGTACCGGGAAGCAGAATATAAAATTTGCCTCCGGTCAGCATCAAAATATTGGTCATTGGCAGGCAGAACTTATGTATAATACAATGTGCCAAAGCACTGACTATCGCATTGACATAAAAGGAGCGTGAACGAAGCCTCTTGGCAACTCCGGCTGTTCCTGCTTTTGAAACTGAAAATATGTAATTCTGAATCCCGGAAAAGTGACCTGCAACCATCACATACGGTATATCTTTTCTATCCGTTTTAAGTAAAGCTGCAATAATTGCAGTTGTTGTTCTGATATAGTCATATAGAGAAATATCTTCATCCCTGTTCCCGGTTGCCGGGATACTCCACAAATATTTTTTCATCAGAGTATCTAATACGATGAGAAAAGAATCAAAGGTCTCAGGAGAATTTTGTAACAGTAAATCCATCTCGTGACAAAACTGTTCTCTCACTTTCTCATAGTCGGTTAGTTTTACTTTATAACCGGGACACGGAACGGTATTTTTCCTGGATAATACTGCCGGGACATAATACATTTTTTTTGGGTAAGAACCGTCCAGACTAAGATTGGAAAACACACTGCACAGAGGATTTTCCGGTTTCTTTCTCATCATTCGTTCCTGATTACCCAGTGCCAGATTTTTTGCTCTTTGAATAATGTCCCAGTTCTCTACAGGAAAGGACTCTTCAAGCAAACGCTGCAATTTTTGCATATCGGTATATTTTTCAAATAAATCTCCATATCTGGAAAAAAATTCTGAGATTGAGCTATCTGCGAATAACGCCAGGTCTATTACAATCGAACCAAGAATGGTCTCTTTATATAATTCCATCATTTATTTACTCCTCAACAAAATATAAGATACTGTGAATACGCTCTAAAACAGTAGAACCATAATTTGCAGTGCTTATATAAAATGAAAGATCACACCAGTCTCTCTTTATGTTAATCGTGCAATAAAGTATGCTATGAATTTTCTTACTAATACATACTTTTGAAAGTCTGAGGTAATTTACATTTTTATCCTCAGACCTCTCTTCACGATACTCTGATTCATGCGTATGATAGATCACTATATCGTAACCCTCCACAATATTGCCAAACCGTTGTTCCGAAACATGGCCTCCAACTTTTTTCTTCTCAGCATAATACCCCTGATCACATAGATAATCATAGATTCTCTTAAGACTTTCATCCTGTTCTTCCTGCATTATAAATAATATTTTTTTACTTTTTGCCCGTTCTTCTTTTTCAATGCATTCCACAAGATACCTCACTTTATCCTCACCACCGACAAACTTTGCAATTTCACTATTTATACTGCCTTTGCACTCATCATGTACCAATTGTGCAACATCCTTCCTTGTTCTAATCCCAAAGAACGCCGCAACTGCAGTCACTCCTGTTCCAAGAAATACAATAAGTCTTATAAGAAACTCCTGCTGCTGTTCAACAAAGCTTCGATATTTTGAAGTTTCATTTTCCAAATATTCAATTGTCTTTAAATATTCCGTCTGTTCCAAATTATTTGTGCCGGATTGTATCTGTTGATTCAATAGTTCAATATCCTTTTGCATGTGGTCAATTTCTACAGTCATACTCTGAATCCGATACAAGCCTGCCAGCGTGGAGATTACTAAAAGAATCAATGCAGCAAGAAAAATATTTGATAGCCATTTGTTTTCTCCATACCTGTAAAAAGTACTCTTTCGCCTATCAGTCATATTGTTCAATCCTCCCTCCATCTCTCATTTAATTGCTCATAAGTATTGTATCATATTTCTATATAAATGAATATATTTTTTTGAATTTTATTCACTTTAACCAATATTTCTTTAGAGCTACCTGTTTTCTAAAATATCAATTTTAAATGCAGGCAGATTTTGCAGCACAATTAATGCTCCTTCAAAACGGACATGTCTGCTGGCGCAGACATCACCATTCATAAAAATTGATTGCTCCGCACTTCGTGCTCACGCAATCGCCGCCGATATTCGTAATCGGGCTATAAATATAGTAAAACTTGCCCGGACTTTAGGATGTACGGTCGAAAGACTGATCGAGTTATAAAAAATGGAGCGTATCTGAGAATTACTCTTTCCAATTCTCAGATACGCTCTAAACTTTATTATATCTTAAAACTTATTTGCAGATTTTCATGAAACGGCTGATCATTGCTGCACATTCTGCTCTGTTCGTATTGTTCTGTGGTTTCAGCTCTCCCTGATCTCCTGTGATAATGCCTTTTGCCACACACCACTTTACAGCATCTGCCGCATATGCACTTACCTTCTCGGCATCCGGGAAATCTGACAACTCTTCTTCATTTTCCACATCGTATCCCTTGGATTTTGCATATCGGTACATCATAACTGCCATCTGCTCACGGGTAATAGCACCTGCCGGTTCAAATCTGCCGGTATCCGTGTATCCGGTTACGATTCCTTCTTCAGCTGCCCAAAGTACAGCTTCCGTGTAGTATTGACCTTCCTCCACATCCGGGAAAATCGTATCATAAGCTGTCTCCGGACTCTGCTCCATACGATACAAAATGACTGCAAACTGTGCTCTTTCAAGATTTCCGCCCGGTGCAAAGGTGGTCTCATTCATACCGGTCATAAGTCCATTCACATACATTTCATATACATAATCATAGAACCAGTCACTCTTTTCCACATCTTTATATGGAAGTATTTCAGGTTTTTCCTCTGTAATCTTTGCATTCACAGATTCCCCGGAGGCTACCTCTATTGTTGCATAGCTCACCATTTCTCCATTTATTTCTTTCTTCTTTGCTGCAAGCACCTGATTTCCTGCCTGAATATAATCATAGTCACCATAAAACTGTGCTGTCCACTCCAGTATCTTATCTGAATGATTGGTTACGGTAGTGTTCGTCAGACCATCATGTTCCACATCCAATGTATGTTCTCCAACCCGAATGCCATTTGCTTTCACATATCCAACATCCTTCGGAAGACGTGAAACCGTGGAAACCTTATGAGCATCTGCATCCGGAGTTACGCCCATCATTCCGGTAATTGTCTGTGATACAAATGTAAATGAAATTTCCGGATAATCTCCGTTTGTTCCCTGTACCGCAATTTCATGAGGTTTATCCTTAACACTGAGGATATATTGCATATATTTCCATGCATCATCTGCTCTGTTGTATGGGAAGAACACGTCCGGAAGATAGGACCATGCTTCAATATTTACAGGAGAGTTTGCTTTATCGCCGATTCCATCTCCCACATTCTCCTTGATAAAATCCAGAAATGCATCCGTGCGCTCGCCTGCCTCGGTAAGCTCCTTCATCGGCATAAACCAACTGGTTTCCTTGCGGAAATCATTGTATTTTGTTGTTCCGTCTTTCCCTAATGCACAAGAATAAGAACCATTGGAATCTCCCCCTTTAACACTCCAATCATTATTGAAGTATTCCTTCAAATCCTGTGCTTTCTGATACCATTCGTCAGAAGCTTCTTTCTCTCCTCGTGCCTTTAACATTCCCGCATAAGCCAACATCGCCTGATACTGCGCCCCCATAGCATCTCCAGACTCCAGATATGGCTGACTTGAACGTTCGTTATAACTGCACAGAATGCTGCCTTCTCCAATGGCCTCTGCCACTCCATTGCCATTGGTATCATGTTCTTCCACGAAAGTAGTCATTACATTTGTATAGTAATTCCACAGTGTATCATCTGTAATTAACCGCTTATCACCGCTCCAGAGATATGCCTGATAAGCTTTCTCGATCACTTCAAATTCTGCAGGAAGTTCCCGAAGATAATTTTCTTCACTCCAAAAACTTGACTTGCAGGGTGAGCCGTCAAAATTAAAGCCGAATGGTGTCCAATATCCTCTGCTCTCTGTACAGTTAGAAGCACAGATCCCAAGCATAGAATAATTTTCTTCCCATAATCCGGTAAGCGCTGCTGCTGTCAACTGATGGCTGAAATCACGTGTGCAGAATCCGGATTCATGTGCATAAGTACACCAGTAAGACGGAAGATATGGTACCGGACCAGTCCCTTGACCGTATTTATCATTTATCATGCCGCTCTTACCTGTCATAACATATTCCTGCATTTTATTGGAAGCCCATTTAAAACCATTTTCTAATGTCTCATTATCTGATTCCAGCACCACCGTCTCATTGGCCACTTTCACCGTAACGACCCATTCTACCGATGTATTTCCATTCGTAATCGTAAAAGCAACAGGATTCGTAAAGTCTACCTTACTGCCGGAAGCCGGACAAATCGTTGCTCCCTCAGACACTTCTGCCGTAACTTCCAGAGCCGTGATATCCGTACCGTAAGGTACTGTTACCGTGATCGTCTTCTCATCCTCTTTCCGCTTAATGACAGCCTGATTTTCCACTGAAAAACTTTTTAATGTGGTGAATTCAGGAAGATCGTCATCTCCCTGGTAAAACAGCGTAAAGGTATCCGCACAAATTTCTGCACACCCCGATGAACCTTGCACATATGCTTCAATCTCAGTTCCGCTTTCTAACGCAATGTCTGACAAAGTAACCCAGGTATATCCATTCGTAGCCGGAAGGCTCATGGATTCAACCGCACTTGTTGCACCTTTTTTCCGAATGCCGATTGTTCCGCCATTCTTGGCAGTATTAATTCGTACTGCCAAAGTATACTTTCCGTTCTTCGGAATCTTAACTGTATAATAACCTATGGCATCTGCATCATTTGCAGGAATCTGAAGGTAGCGGAATCCCGCATAGGCTTTTGTACTGTCATTGGGAATTGAAGCACCGTTGGCATAAGCCCAGCCTTCCGGATACCAGAAAGACGGCGCCAGTTCCAGTCCTCCATTTTCAATCAAATTGGTATGTACCGGACCCATTGCCGAAGATACCACAGGTGTACCTGCCTTGCCATAAGAATCAATTGGTGTCACCTCAAACTTAACGTATTTCAGATCCTGTGCATCGGTTAATATCATACTATCCTTGTCCGCATTCGGAATCGCCTCGTATTCGCCATCCGCGGTATCACACATCAGCCAACGGTAGCAGCTTGTTCCCTCTGTTTGTCCTTCATCCTCGTCAAAGAAATCATAGCTTCCGACAATTGTCTGATCTGAGTATAAGTCTCCAGTAACGTTTACATTAAGTGCTTCCGGCGCATGATTTGGAATACTTGTAACATCAAATTTCAATTCCGCATCGGAAATGTTGCCGGTTCCTTCAACAGAAATCTCCAGCATATCATTCAACGTACATTCTTCTGCTGTAATTGCTATCTGCCTGGACTCACCTGCTGCAACCACTTCTGTCTCATTTCCCATTTTAATTATCATTTCTTCCTCTGCATCAACATTTGCAGTAAAAATGTAGCTGCCGCTCCAGGGCAGAGAAATCTTTGCAGTTGATTCTTTATTCAAATCTGTACCATACAACAGATCGACTGCTACACTGGAAAAATCATAACTAAATGAAAAATCATCCCCATTTGTCCAATTGCTCTTGCCATTATTTACATATACTTCAATCTCATCCCCCTGTTGCAGCATAACTGAAGGGAGTACATGTGCCGATGCATAAGTACATGCAGCCGGCAACATGATCTCTTCCAGCGCTTCCGCTGCACCTGCCTTTCGGATTCCAAAGGAGGCACCATTGCTTCCCTGATTTACATATACGGAACTTTTATAAACTCCCGTATAAGGTACGGTTACTGCCTGCTTTACATAATAAGCAGGATTATTATTCAGATAGAACCCCTGTTTTCCTGTATGCGGATTATTAACCTGCTTGCCGCCCCCATAAAATGTCCAGCCTGTTGTGCCGTCCTCAAAGCCTGGATTTGTCAACAGATTGCTGCCGTAAGGGTTCTCGTCACTATCAGCTGCATGGACAACAGGTATATCATATGACAATACCATACTGATGCATACCATAAGAGAAACAATTCTCTTTACTTTATTCCCCATCCTAAACTTCTTCAACATAATTCCTCCTTCTCACCTAACGTAGTTACTTTCACTTCTTTCAAATTAAAACTTCTGTGTTTCCCAAAGAACCAATACATTCCGCTTCTCAGAACTTACCTCTTCTGTATCCCTCCTCTCCGATATATATTGTTCAAAGACTGAAAGAGAGTATATCCTCATTCTTGCTCTTTTTTTTATTTTATCACATCACAAAAATAATGCCATGACTTAAAACTCCAATCCAGGTACGAATTTCTCCACTTTTTCTTTATTGATACAACCTTTCTCTGCCACCGTTATTTCCCTCAAATTTCCTGGCAACATCGCTATGGTGAGCGAGACCGCCGCTCATTTCTTATACTTTTGTAAGTCATACTTTTTCTTATCCTATCCTACGTTTACAAAAATCTCTCTCTCCAAATCATAAAACTCCGAGTTTACTTCCAGATTCTCAGCGATCTTTACCTGCGCCTCATCCGTGACAGAAAGTACCTGATGCCAGATTCCCTTATACAGGCACACGGGTTTATCCAGAAGAAACGCTTCATATTCTGCCGGTCTGTCATGTTCGGCAACGATCAGCACTGTCATCCCGTTCAGAGGTTCAAAACTTTCCAAAGATGTGGGATGACATTCCAATCTTTTGACAGACTTGTTCCTGTAACGAAATACCGCCAGTCTCCACGGTTCCCGCTCTTCCGTAATCACGATTTCGAAGGATTCCCTGCAATCGGCAGAAAACTCCAACGCCCTTCCATACTTTGCGAAATTTTCCTTATGTACAGACTGTAATCGGCACATGTTCTCCCCCCTTTAACATAAGATTTCAACCACTGTATCTTCTTTTTCAAACACAAGTGTCACACACAATACCCGATTCTCCCATGTAAAGCTGCAGGATGCCCCTGTGGCTTTTACTTCTTTCACCTCAAAATCGACAGGCACTGCAATGTAATATTGCTCCCTTCTCCCTTTTACACCACTGATCCGCAATAGGAGTTTCTTTTCCTTCCACTCCTGTTCCCGGACACTGACCGCATCCATAGATACATGGCGTGAGGAAGCTATGAACTGCGGCACCTTCTTCACTTCATGAAAGCCTACAATCTGGCATTCACCAAGTCCCAGGCTTCCCACCTGCAGACTTCCGGTCACAATTCCCAGATATTCCTGTTTCCAGAAATCAAAAGCATGGTAACGCTTTTGGGGATCCAAATTTAACTTTTCCAGTCCTACCCGGGTTTCCCCAAGGGGAACCGTCGCATATCTTCCCATTACACACCAGTTCTCCCCCGCATAGCTCAGATGGAAAGACCAAAGTGTGGAAAATGGATGCGCATCATTCATCGAAGGATAAATTCCTGCCATATCATAAGCATCTTTCAGATTGACCTCTTCCATCTCCACCGGCGTCTCATGGGACTGCACGGCAAATCCATGCAGCTTTGTCCAGGTATATGCCGGATATTCCATATTAAGCGGCCCCGTCTCTCCCGTACAGGTCGTAAGCGGAGGCAGTGTCTTCCGGATGATTTCCAGCTTTTCCTCCGTATAAGCATCCTCGGTATCACTGAGCATACACAGCCCGCCGGAAAGCGAAATCAATGACAGTACGCTTTTTGCCCACTCCGGTTTTGTACGGACACAGACATGATCCGGATCATTCAGGAACAAGATCCGCTGTGTGTGGAACCAGCGCGCCATCTCAAAAAGCTGCATCCGGATGCCCGCCCATGTAGGGTTTGCATCCATGGAGATCCTACAGGCATCAGCAATGCCGACAACCTCATGCATTTCTCCCCAGCTTGCCAGATAGTACATATCCTCTGACATGCCCTTCTTGGTTGCTTCCATATAAGAACGGAATTTCTGTTCCGCCTCCTCATTGCTCATAATGCCAAGACGAACCCCTTCATGAAGACCGTCCAAAAGCAGGTGGCGGATTGCATCTATTTTTACATATTTGTAACCGGCATTACGGAATCCCTCAAAGACCGGCGTCACCTGCTCTGCCAGCGTTTCCGGTGTACAATTATACAAATAGTCAATCCATTCCCCTTTCAACGCTTTTCCCTCATGGAAAATGACACATTCCGGGTGCTTTTCGGGGAATTCCTCATTGGTAATATTGGCATTCGTCCAGATTGCCGGAACGAAACCGTGACTGCGGATATCCTCCACAATTCCCGCATGACCGCGGGGAAATTTGCTCTCTTCGCAGGTCATCCAACCTTCCTTCATATCACCTTCACTGCGGTAAGGCAGGGGCATCTTCTGATAGCCATCATCCACCTGGATATAGGTAAGCCCGTAATCCTTCAGATTTTCTTCCATGAATGCGGCAATCTGATCAATCTTCTTCTCATCAATATCCCGGCGGTACGCCTCCCAGGAACACCAGCCTGCAACAGCGTCTCTCTTTGTCCTACGCTCCCAGGGGGTATAATATTTATAGCCCAGATGATTCCGGTAATAATGCATACGCAGATTGATAAATACCGGCTTTTCACTGAGCAGCAGCTTCATCTTTGCGATGCGCAGCCCGTCACATTCCTCAAAAGAATCCTGTGCCCACTCCCACTGGCATCCATTCACATCAATCAGCAGATCCTGTGTCCGGTCATACAGACCATTAACTCCGTACATCAACAGATTTCCGTTCTGAGCAGCAATTGCTTCTTCCTGCCCTGCACGCCTGGGGCGCATATTGATCGTATCGGAAGAAAGACAAAAGCATGCTGTCACCCACATCGGTTTTTCCACCATAATATAAATCTGCTGGGTATAGGCAATACTTTGCATTGTACCATCCGAGCCATGACGAAATCCCGTATCTTCACTTTCCGGAATATACATGGTGATAATATCTCTTCCATTATATTCATACTTTAATTTCTTCGTAGTCTCATCCCAGTGATGCAGTGCATGTGCAAGGGGTGGTATCTTCTGTATGGGATGAAAATTTTCATTATTCATAAGCCTAATTCTCCTTTACTTAACCGCACTGTCCACCATTCCTTTAATAAAATACTTCTGCAGGAACAGGAAACATACTACAATCGGCAAAATTGCCAGCAAGGCTGCCGCAGATGCAGCATTCAGATCACTGGTTGTCTGTGAAAAGAATGAGGAAATCGCCAGTGTAACCGTCCGCATCTTCGAGGACTGAAGAATATACAGTGAAAACTGATAATCATTCCAGCAATGTACGCCTGTCAGGATCGCCACAGATGCCGTCACGGACTTCAGCTGCGGCAAAATAATATAGAAGAATGTCCGTATGGGTCCGCATCCGTCAATCGCAGCAGCCTCATCCAACGCAGCAGGAATTGATGCAATAAAATTGGTGTAGAGAAAGATCGCCATCGGAAGCTCAAATGTCAGTAAGGTCAGAATCACTCCCCAATATTGGTTAATCCCCCCGATATCTACCAATACGGAATAAAGAGGCACAAGAATACTAAGAGGCGGCACCATCATGATTCCCAGGATAAAACTCCTCACAAACTTGTTGACTCTGCTCTTGTTTCTTGCCAGAGGATAAGCTGCAAGAGAACCTACAGCCACAATCAAAAGTACAACAATCAGCGTGATCATGAAGGTATGCAGCAGTGCCGGAAGCACCCCTCCCTGTTCAATTGCCGTCTCAAAATTTTTAAGCGTCGGCTCCGATGATATCTTCCAATGAGAACTTAAGTCAGAAACCGGCTTAAAGGAAATCCCGATCAGAATATAAAATGGAGAAAAATACACTGCAAAAATGACCAGAAGAATGGGAATTCTCCAAAATCCTCTTTTTTTGCTTTGTATCATAATTCCACCTCCTTTTTATCCAGATACTTAACTACCGTATTGCTGACAACCATAATCAGAAGAAAAGCAACGAGACCGATAGCCGATGCATATCCTGCGTTCTCACTTCCGAAATACGTTCTATGTACTAAAGTGGATAAAGAATGCGTATCGTATCCCGGACCTCCCGAAGTCATTGCCATGATGATATCAAATAATTTTAACCCTCCGATCAGGTTGATCGTTACGGAAGAATTGATCGCCGGCATCAGAAGCGGCAAGGTAATATAACGAAACTGTGCCCATTTCCCCACACCGTCAATTGCGGCAGCCTCATAGTACATATCCGAAATTCCCTGAAGCCCTGCCAGATAAATTACCATAGAAACTCCCACAAACTGCAGGGAATTGATAATCGTCAGAATAGCAACACCTGCTTTTCCATTCGCAAGCCAGTCTACCGGACCAAAACCAAAAAGACCAATCAGATCATTCAGTGCACCATTGTTGAAACTGAAGAAAAAGTACATGATGTAGCCCATAATCAGGGGGGCTATCATAACCGGAAGATATACTAAAGTTCTGGTAGCCGCTCTTCCGCGAAACTTTTGATTCAGCAGCACTGCCAGTGCAAGCCCCAGAACATTCTGCAGCAGGGTGCTTCCAGCGCCATAGATGATGGTATTTAAAAATGCCCGGTGCACATTCTGATCTGTAAGCATTCTCGTATAATTGTTGATTCCCACCATCTTATAGGTCTGTGAATATCCGTTCCAGTTTGTAAAAGAAAGAAACACTCCTTTTCCCAATGGATAGATCACAAAGATAAGGAACAGTATAATCGCAGGCAGATAAAACAAATTCATAAATCCAGCTCTTTTTTTCATGTCGTTTATCGCTCACCTTTCGTAAGAAAACGGGAGCAGCTGCCTACTCCCGTCTCTGTTTTTCAAATCACAATCATCCTGTATATTTGTCGTTGAAATTCTGCTCCATGGTCTTTGCTGCATTTTCTACTGCTCCGTCCTTCTGGGCCAGAATATCAGCGCCCGTTGCACACATAACATCCCACATACCGCTTGGGAGATATTCACGATCAAAGTACGGGAATGTCTCAACCTCTGCATACTTATTGTAATATTCGCCAACTGCTCCGATTTCTGCTTCCACACCGTTTAAGCCGGCCTTGTTTCCCGCCGCCTCGGCGATCGCTTTTGTAACCTCTGGTTTTGCCAGATAATTCAACAATTCCACTGCTTCCTCTTTTACCTCTGAATCCTTCCATACACCAACTGCAATATCCTCGCCGGCAATCAAGGTCGGTTCATCACCTGTACCTGCCGCCGGAATCGGCATCATACCAATCTTTGCATCCGCATTTACTCCCAATGTATCTACTACAGCGGAGTTTCCATAGAAACAAAATGCTGCGCTTCCGTCTGCCAGTGCTTTGATATCAGAATTATAATCTGCTGTCAGAACATCCTGATTGAAATATCCTGCTTTTACCCATTCGTCCATCAGACCGGAAAGTTCTTTCCATTTCTCTGTATCAAATTTACCGCCCTTCAAATCCTCTGCACTGCTGTTGGAGTCATCTGTTATATAGAAAGAAGGCGCTGCCCAGTCAAAGAACTGACCGATTGTCCAACTGTCTTTTCCTCCCATATGGATCGGATCTTTTCCGGCTGCTCTGATCTTTTTGCATGCCTCACCAAAGTCTTCCCATGTCTTTATTTCATCCGGATTCACACCTGCTTCTTCCAGAACCGACATATTACATACGATTCCTGCGATGTCCATATCAACAGGAAGTACAAAGATATTTCCGTCCTTATCGGTAATAACCGGTTTAATCTGATCACTGATACTGCCTGCCCATTCCAGATCATTGACCGGCATCAGATAATCGCTGTACCTTGCTACTGACCATCCATGAGTTGTAAATACATCCGGTAATTCATTTGCTGACATCTTTGTCTTCATCAATTCCTCATAACTGGAACCAGGAGCCTGGAAATCTACCGTATATCCTGTTTCTGCCTCAAAGTCTTTGCACGCACGTTGAAGCGCTTCCGCTTTTGTTCCCACCACATTCGTTGCAAAAGTAATGGTCACATCTTTGCCTGCACTTTTCGATTCACTTTTGGATTCGCTTCCCGTCTCTGATTTTGTTTTCGTTTCTGATGAAGAGGATGCATTCCCTCCATTTCCGCATGCTGCCATACTCATTGCCAACATTGCTGCTAATCCTGCAGCCATCCATCTTTTTGCTTTCATATTGTCTTCCTCCCTAAAATCATTTTATTTCTTTCTTAATTTGTTTCTGACTTAACTATACCGAAAAAAACGCTAAAAACAAATGACTCAAAACTCCGATTTTGGTACGTTTTTCTACAAACACAAACAGATGTATCAAATAACTGTGTTCATATACACATATTATCTGACACATCTGTTTTTATTATTACGATCGGCAGAGATGTCTTAATTGTTTTTATTCTCTGCATATCTCCTATATGCCGACGGCGTCATACCCGTCTGTTTTTGGAACAACGCTGAAAAATGACGCGCACTGGTGTAACCGACCATCAGCGCTATATCTTTGACAGAGGCAGACATATTGGTTAAAAGAAGCTTTTTCGCATTGGCAATTCTTACTTCTGTCAAATACTCCACAAACCGGCATCCGGCTTTATGATGAAAGACCGTACTCAAATAGTTTGCCGTCAGATTATATTTTTCAGCCAACTGACTGATACTGATATCTCTCATATAATTTTTCTGAATATCATTCTTCATCCGCCTGACAATATCACTCTCCTCTGCCGAGAAGTTGCCGTACATATTCCGCCCCAATTCTTCCAATGTTCTAAAAAATTCCTTATAATTTCTTCCTGAAATATGTTTTTCAGTCATGCAGGTACAATAAGCACTGATATTTCCAAGATTTAAGTCTGGTTCTGTTTTCCGGCATAGACCATACAGTGCCTGCAGCGTCTCTTTATAAAGCACCTCGTCTGCCGCCTCCCAACACTCCATCAGCCGGTCCATCGTATAAAACACACTTCGCTGCTCCTCTGTCAGACACAATTTTTCCCAGTGAACCACAGACCCGGATGCGTAATTCATTGCCACCCAGGAATTTTTCTCAATACCTTCACAAGCCTGAAAAATTTCCCGAATCAAATTACCTTCAAAGCGAAATGTACATAAGAAAGCCGGTCCCTTTGCTGCCAGTGCACTGATTCTGTTCAATGCACTGACCGTATCCCGCAGCTTTTCCCAATCACAGCAAAAGATAAAGCACGGCATTCCTTCGGATGAATAGACCATAGAATAGTAACCCTTTCTGCTGATAACCGTCTCACCAAGCATACGTACTTTTTCAATAAATACCTTCTGCTGCTCCATGGCTTCTTTTTGGCATTCCGGATGATACCGCATCACCAACCCAAATCCAAGGTAGGAATACGCCGCTGGATGGGAAAATTCCTCCACATCCTCCTCCATTCCAGCGATGGCGTAATAATTAAAACCATTCAGCAGCTTCATATGAAAATCCGAATTGGAATCCCGCTTCTTTTTGTTCAATTTCTCCTGAAGCACTTCCATCACTTCCCGCAGCTTTTCTTCCTCAATCGGTTTCAGTAAATACTCATTCACACCGAGACGCAGGGCCTTTTGCGCATACTCAAATTCCGAGTAACCGCTCACCACTACGAATTCTGTCCCGGGCATCTCCTTTTCGCACGCTTCAATTGCCTCCAGTCCATTCAGATAAGGCATTCTGATATCTGTAAATACAATATCAGGTCTGTAATTTCTGCAAAGCTGCCTCAGTTCTTCTCCATTACCTGCCTCCAGATACAGATGCTCTCCCCAGGAAAGGATCTCCATCAACATACTTTTCATCGTAAACCGAACCAGTCGGTCATCGTCAGCTATCAATATTATCATCGTCTATGTCCCCCGTACATATCTTTTGGAAATACAAATGTAGTCTTCGTACCTTTTCCAGGTACGGAAGAAAACTGATATACTACATCCCTACAATATAGTTCCGCTCTTTTTTTCACATTTGCAACGCCTACATGTTCCCGTGTGTTGATCTCAGCTTTACTGTCAAATCCTACTCCGTTATCCCGCACGCTGATTATGATTACCTTTCCAATTCCTTTCACCTCACTCTCCACTGCGGATACTGTAATCATAACCGGTCTGTCTGTATCACCCATGCCATGAAGTATGGAATTTTCAACAATCGGCTGAAGCAGCAGCTTCGGCATAGAAAAATTTTCACAAGCTTTATCCATCCAAAGGATATATTCCAGACGTTCGTCTAATTTCAACTTTTCCAGCGCCAGATATTCTTCAAGAAAATGAAACTCTTCGCTCAGAAAAACCGTATCCTGTCTGCGGCAGGTATATTGAAACAGATGTGACAGACTGATAATGGATTCTTCCAGCTTTTTCTTCTCCCCCATCCTGTTCAGTGCTACAAACCCATTTAGTGTGTTGTAAAGAAAGTGAGGATTAATCTGAGACTGCAGTGCACGATATTCTGCCTTCTGATTCTGAATGACCATCAGATATTCCTGTTCAATATATCGCTTGAGGTTGCGTATCATATGATTCACACCATCCGCAATCACTCCCACTTCCGTATTAGACTGTATCAGAATCTGCGTATCCAGATTTCCGTTCTCCACCTGACGAAGTGTCTTTGTAATTTCTCCGATATGTACAATCATCTCTTTGGACTGCCCTCGGTAAATAAAAAACGCCAGCGCTATACCTGCCACAATCACCCCCAAAAATACAACCACAGCTAACAGATATCCCTTAATACTGTACTGAAGGGAATACAGATAATATAGTTCCCAATCTGTGTTTTCCACGGTCTGCATTCTGGCATAATAGATTCTGCCGTCAACTTCCGCCTTACCCTCCCCTGTGTCAAGATTGATTTCTCCGTTCATAAGCTCCGAACGAGCCGCAATCTCTCCTTTACAGCTCAGGACAATCCCTCTTTCCTGCTCCTCTTTCACGACATTAATACTATCCTGGATTTCCTGAATTCTGGAATCCACCTTGATGACGGCAATTACTTTGTTATTATCCATATTTCTCACGGCCTGAATCAGAGAGTATACCTGCTTTGGATTATTTCCCTCCATATAATTCCGCTCGTGGGGCGGCAGAAAAAAGGAATGCTCCGGATGCTCAACTGCACGAACAAACCAATCCTCCTCCTGATAACCTTTATAATCAACCGTCACCAGATCAGAGGCCTCTTTTCCCAGATAATATCCAACCTGTTTCTCACTGTTTACGGGAAAAATCATAACACCTCTGATATCCTGCCTGCCTAAATATAAATGCTTTCCCATTGTAATACAATAGTCATTTTCAGCCTGTTTCAGGGTTAATGGATCATTATATGCATAAAGCTCCGGATTATTCAGTCTGTCAGCAACCTGAAAAATCCGGTTCTGCATATAGAATGTATTGCCAATATTCTTTAATTCTGCAAATTGGTTTTCCACATTCCGGGAAATTGACTCCAATACATTATCCATGTCCTTGTATTCCCGTTCCTGATTGCTGTAACTGACATAAAACAATATGATAAATATTGCAATTCCCAGAGGTACGATAACACTTATGATAAACATGGAATCTAGTTTTCTCTGAAATGTATTTTCCTTTTTTCTCATGGCAGCCCCCATTGCAGTCTTTTGTTTACTGACATTTTATCACATTTATCTTTTTTTACATACTCTAATCTTTATATTCAATAATTTACCAATATTTTAGATACCAGGGTCAAAAGGTTATGCTTTTTCATGCTTGCATGAAAAAGCATAACTTTGGGACCCATAAAACATGAGAAAGCAGCCCGAACAGGGCGGATTTCGAATATTTTTAGGATTCCGTGAGCATGAAATGCGGAGCAATCCGTATATCATAGGGGGCAAAATACCTTTTGACCCCAACATCATATGTTAGCGTGTATTTGAAAATTGCTTTTCGCAACACCTAAAACGGATATGGCTGTTGGCTTGGGCTTTCTCATGAAAATAAGAGACTCCTGTATCCTTTATACGGAGAAGCTGCTTCTCCCCATAAGTATACATGAGTCTCCTTTTTTAATTCCCCGATCTTTATCTGTCGAAAATAACTTCCCCTTACTGCTCCATCTGCTTTCCCAGAAATCCTGCTGCAACCTGAGCCATAAGCTTCTCATTTTCCCCCAGTTGATTACCTGCATTCTTTCCGCGCTCCATAATAATTACAGCCCCGATAGCATCTCCCGCAGAAATAATCGGAGCAATCATCTGCCATTGACTGTCCCCGTCATCATCCTGAGTAATCCGGATAAATCCGCTTTCTTTCTGTCCCGCACAGATTGTCTCCCGATCTGTAATTGCCTGCTCCAGCTCTTTACTGATCGTCTTTCCTTCAAATTCACGCTGTCCGGATCCATTTGCTGTAAGAATCTGATCATGATCTGAGATACAGACCAGATATCCGGTAATCTGAGACAGCACCTGCGCATATTCCTTTGCGGTCTTCGCCAGTTCACCCATAGGGGAATATTTCTTTAATATAATTTCACCGTCACGACCTGTAAAGATTTCCATCGGCTCTCCTTCACGGATTCGGATCGTCCTTCTGATCTCTTTCGGCACGACAATTCTTCCCAGATCATCTATTCGTCTTACAATTCCTGTCGCTTTCATAATATCTTCTCCTTATACATGGTTTTTATCGATAACAAGCTGCTCTTAAAATGTGTTAAAAATCCTTATTTTATGCGGATTTTTGAGATTTCAAGAGCCCAAAACCCTTGTAAATACTGGGTGCTTTCTTGTTTTCATTACCACCACACGGCCAAATCCCTTTTAAATTAGAATCTTGGAAGAGTGGTGCTTTCTGGTATTAATATTGCTCATTTTTTAGAAATTATGAGTTGTTTTACCAGTTTTCGAAGAAGTACATACGGCAAAGTATAGTAATAATGAATCTATCACTTCCCCAAATTTCTTTAATGAATCTATGCAAGCATTTGTATTTGAACACGAAAAATACATTTTGTAATATGGTTTCTCACCATCGTAATTAAAAGAGTAAATCCAAACATTATTCTCCAATCCCTCTTAACAATTCATTTATTCCTTGAAACACACTTAACGCATCTTCAAAATTCTGCTGGATATCCGTATATAATAATTCCTTATGGAGATTTTCATAGGTGTTCTTAATTTCTTCCGTAAAATACTGTTGCCAGTCTTCAAAGGCATATGATCCCACCGGATCATATGCCGCACTAATCTTACGCTTGTTCAAGTAATAAGCATCCGTCTCTTTTGTGACTTGTATGAGTCGCTTTAATTCTTTCTTATCTAACAGAAACTTTTGAATCTCCGGTAATGAATAAAGCTTTGTAACATCATAAATATGACGTACTTTATTACCAAGAGTTCCACAAATAGCATGTCTTTTTACCGACATGAGTTTATCTATAAAGGTCCGTTCAATATTTAAAACATTTAATGAAACACTTTCTAATTCAAAACGTTCAATATCATCGTTTCCATTGTGAGATTCCAAAAATTCTTGTATATAGGTTTTTAACTCTCTTTTTGAAAACGGGTCAGGTCGAACACTGCTTCCAATCTCCAGCTTTACTTTATTTTCTTCAGTTTCAAACCACACATACATACTTTTGCTACGATTTGATCGTTCCTCAGGTATTTTTTTCGTTTTTGCAGAACATGTCACTATATTTTCTATTTTTTTTATTGTCTTATCACATACTTTATCGCTTTTATCCATTCCAAGGAAGGTCAAATCAATATCTTCTGAAAATCGTTCGATTGATCCTGGATAACACTTGCTTAAAGATGTTCCCCCTTTAAATACACACTGCTCAGCATATTCGCTATCTGCAAGATTTTTTAATAGCATAACAATATAATAATCTCGTTCTACCGCAGATTCTGGCAAATGCATATAGCCGGAAACGAGCGTAATTAACATCCTAAATTCCTCTGGATACTCGTGCAATTTCATATAATTCCTCCATTCGTGGATGTTTATAGGATGATAAGGATGATAAATAGCGTTCCAAATTATTGGATACCCCATAGTAGTTTAATATTTCTTTTAAAAAAGATATCGTTGATTTTTTATATGATGTCTTTGCAATAACTCTTTCAAAAACTTCATCCTGATAAGTTTCTGCAAGTTTCTGAGAGTATTCAATAAACGCGGAATAATTTAAGTCTTGAATTTCATAGAAATTCTGCAATACTTCTAATCCACATATCATATTTTTAACTTCCGTGGTATAATCAATTTTCACTTGTTTAATCATTACATTTCTAACAGTTTTTGAAAAACCATCCAGTGCAGAAGATAGTATATTTATAGTTTTGGAAATTTGTGTGGTTAAATTCAAATCATTATACATAGCATATCCTATAATCGTTCCGGAATCATTTTTTGTAAATGCTTCTATTATTTTTTTTTCGGATGGTGGGACTACACCATATTTACTAATAATTGGAATGTAATAAATACCTTTTGCAGCTTTAGCTAATTCTCCACTTTTACACATTCTCTCAAGCATTTTGTAATATGTTGCTTCATTCAATAATTCACATAGGTTTTCTCTATATAGTTTGCTTGCAAATATCAATTCATTTTCTTTATAATGAACCAGTGCATTTCTAATAATAGAGCTGCTCTTCAACTTCTACCCCCCTTATACTCAATTTTACAATTATATTATATTTCTCTAATCCCCGAAACGTCAAGTAAAATCAAATCTTACTTGACGTTTTTTGTTATTCCACATATTATTATGTTTATACAGTAATATAACAAAGGGGGCTTGTTCCATGAGCATGGTTTTAACAGTTTTTCGCTTTTACTTTAAACAAGTCACGAAAATACCAATAAATACTGGTCTGTATGAATTTGAGTATGAGACATACGGATGTTTGCGGAAGAATCCATTTCAAACGGAATACTCACTTAGTATCGCTCATTTTTTAGAAAGTATGAATTGTTTTACCATTTTATAAGAAGTTCCTGGTTCTTGCCAATACCTGTTCTATCGGCATACATAATTCCATTGGATATTCTTCAAAAAGATTTCTTTCCAAAATCAATGAATTATACGCAGGTTTCCAACATGCATTAATCACCTCCGGGAAAGCATTGCTTAATTCTTCAAATACCGGAAAATTTCCAACTAATGTTAGTCTGTCCATATCCGGAAATGTTTCAGCTTTGAACCACCCTAATGGAATAACCTCGCCTTTCATTAATTGTTCATAGGAAGGTATTTCATCAAATATATTTCTCCATGCATAACCGAAAATAGCTGTATAAAAATACATTTCTTTCTGTTCAGTCAATGCAAAAATTCGATACTTTCCATTATTCTCTATTGCAAACGTATCCCCGCAATGTATATTCGCCGGAAATGATTTTTCTTCTTCTTGCATCAGCACTGGATTATAAGCCATAGCTTTAGCCATGTCACTGTCCGGATTTTTCTTATAGACTCGTCTGGTTTCCAGAAGCTTTGACAACTTCAAAGAGGGTTCTGAAGAATAATCTCTTTTGAAATCTTTTTTACTGCCAAAAACCATTCCGTCTACACCTAGAATCTGATTTTTAGCACTCACAGGAACACTTACCCTTCCAACCTTTTGAAGCTTAGATTCTCCTAAAAACTCTGCTCCAATATAACATCCTATGTGTCCAATATCCTGCTCTAATAGATTAATTTTCTTCACTTCAGATGCTTGATATGTATTTTTTAATATACAGCAAAAGACTTGTTCCTTCCACCCTGGCAGTCTGATCCAGTCCAAAATCACTACAATTCTTTTTCCACTATAATATTTATAGGCAAAACAATCACCTATTTCCATAGATGGAAATGGTCTTTCATAAGAATCATAATCTGTATAACGTTTTCTTGATGTCTTTCCTGGAGTCTGCTTTAAGAATTTCTTTACTAATATCCGATACTCATTTCCCACAATTGTATTCCTCCATAAATTGATAAGTTGCCCGACAAATGGGATACTTATATGAATCACTTATTTGTCACATTTAAGGTATCCATCTTTGAAAAACATCCTTTGAACCCGTTTGCTATATTTCTGTGGATTTCTTGCTACTATTACAGAAGCTATGCAAATAAATAACCACACAAAAAAGAAGATAAGCGTAAATAATGCAATCAGCAAAGAATTTTTATTACTAACTTGATTCACTTCATCAAATGACAGAATTGTTTTTCCAGTCGAATTTACTATATTATATATTTGATAACGAATCGGATCGTCATGCTCTTCTTCAAGAACTGTGACATTCATTATTAGTTTTTGTTCATCTTGAATTGCAGAAATAATATATGTAAAAACATTTTCATATTTCTCATACTTCCATAATTCAAAAGCAGCCTCATTCTGTTTGGATTTTAATATTAATGTATCATCATCTATTTCATAAGCGTTAACCTGCAATTCCATCGGGATGGTTTCGTCTTCTGTTACATTATCGAATGCTTCGTATGTTTGCCAAACAGGTACTGCTAAAGTAATAATTAATAACATAATGTCAATAAAAATCATCTCTTCTGGCGATTCTAAATTTCCTTTAAAAATATCCCATTTGGGAATAGCATTATTATATGGCAGGCTCTTTCCCCACGTTTCTTTATATCTTCTCATAACATAGTCTCTAAAATGATAATCATCTATTAATATATAATCTAAAGTAATTTTTCTCTTTCCACAGAAAAAAATCCGACTATGGTTTGTTATTTTCGTAGATGTAAGATCACGATAGCAAAAATATCTTCGTTGCCATGGCAGCCACCCCACAGTAAAGCCATTTTTATCATATGTAATAATCGTTCCAAGCCACCCATATAGCATACTAATTGCAAGCCAAAGAACACCTGCAAAACATATAGTAACCCACAGTTCCTCGTTATCTAATAATGAGAAAACAGTGCCGGCACAAAACATGAAACCACAAATAAATCCAACCCAGCAAACAAAGCTCTTTGGGATTACAATCTTTTTGGGGCCTTTGTCCGATTTATTTTTTAACCACAACCAGGTAAACAAGCATATAAAGCAAATTAAAATATATAGAATTATTGTGAGGAAAGCAAAAATCATATCGTACTCCTAACTTTATATTTTTTCAACCAAACTATATCTCACAGGTTTTATACCCAAATTTGTCAAAATAAGCAACTGCTTTATTTCTTACATTATACCATTTCCGTATATTTTTAAAAAGATATTTGTACTATACGCACAAAAACCCTGAAGCTGCCGCTTCAGGGTTATGTAAGATAATTCCTGCTGCCTTCATAATCTTCCATAGGATTGTGTCTTTACTTATGAAACCACTTCAACGGTTCATATTGTTTTTTTAAATCATGAACCACCTGATTCATATCTCCCGGTTCAACCACCTTATCATATCGTCCCGGAATGCTTCCAAATGTAACTGTCTTTTCCGTCTTCAGCATCTGTTTCAGATACCAGATCATATTCTCCCTTGTAGCATTCTTATTATAAATTTTAAGATAAGAATAACCGGGATCATCTTTGGAATCAGATTTTACTACTCGCAATTCTTCCGTAATTCCTGCTTCCTCCAGTACTTTCCAAAACGCCTCGATCACCGGATTTGGATAAAGCATCATAAAATAAACCACCTCTTCCGTCTCCGGCAGCGGCCGATTCACATAATTTCGGAATGGAGATCTGCGCAGATTCCGGATCAGACGGTTCTGCACCTCATCTTCTGTCTTCTCGTAATAGATTACCAGCATATCATCCACAATCACGTTAGAAAAACAAGTCAGCCCCTGCCTTCTCATCAGATCAAGAATCTGCCTTACTTTTGCACTGGAAATAACATACACCTTCAGGTACATCTTTTCCCGGATATCATAAAGGACAGCTCCGTCCATCGCAATGACCGGAAGTTTGAGACGGATATCACGCATCGGTTCCATCAAAGACGCCGGTGTACGCATTGTAGATAATGTGAAATTAACCCCGTCGTCCAACATCCGGTTCAATTCTACTTTACTGTAAGCACTTAAATTTCCGCTCTCATCTAACAAAGTATCGTCCAGTCCGGAAATAAACAGAATATCTTTTCTCCTCTCTCTTGGAAGTTTAAAACTATTCACTCCGATACCGATAGCAATCCCGATCACCGTATCCAGAAAGCGATTCCATACAAAAAGATAGGGATTCAGATCTTCCAGATGATTGACTACAATGCTTAAAAATACGACACAGGAAAAATACGATGCTTCCTTTTTCTTAAGCAGAACTGTCGTGTAAAGGACTACAACAATCATTCCTGAAATCACAAAGACATCCACCCACCTGCTATAACATACCGGAATTGTCAGTTCACTCCTGACCAGTAAAAAAAGCAGACCGTAAAGCGCACCTATGACCGTGCCTATAAACCGTTGTACGGCATTTTTTCTTGTATTAGATGCATACACCTGAATACACCAAAGCGTTGCCAACTGCGAGTAGAACACAATTCCGCTGTTGCCGCGTAAGAATGATACCAGATAGCATAACGCAACTGCAATGGCCGATTTTCCAATTCGAAGACCAATCGGTGGTAACATGTTTTTTCTTATTTTTTTCCTTTGTTTTTCCCGATTCATATTTTCCGATATTCCCCAAATGTCATTATTAGTATCATATGATGTTGGGGGGCAAAAAGTATTTTGCCCCATAATACCTACGAATTGCTACGCACTTTTTGACCCTGATATCATCATATAAAACTTAGATCCGGTGATATTCTTCCAGTGTAAGTCCCGTCAGCGCCAGATATAAAGACAGCGATTTTCCCACATACCGGATATGCCATGGCTCATAGGCATATCCAGTGATCTCTTCCTTCCCTTTGGGATAACGGATAATAAATCCGAACATCGGGGCATATACTGCCAGCCATTTTCCCTCTGGTGTCTCACCGAAGATTTCCTCCAGTTCCAGCCCCACAGACGGGGCAGAAACATCCAGCGCCAACCCGGTCTGGTGCTCGCTTGCACCCGGTCTTGCCACATATAATTCCACTTCCGCTGCCGGGGACTCTTTCATCCGCGTTTCATAAATCTCTTTCTGCCTCTGATACGAACGATACCCTGAGATTCCAAACAACAGATGACCGAAGGATTTTCCATATTCAATCAAACGTCCTGCTGCCTCTGCTGCCGCACGGCATAACATCCGCTTCTCCTCTCCAACCTCCGCACAGAATGGAAACCTGCAAACTGCCAGATCTTCCGGAACGTAACAGGCATCCAGCGGATGCTCCCGATTGACAAGTGTTGTATAATGCTGCATAAAAATCCCCTCCCATTCCATACTCAGCGGAAGCATTCTCCTATGAGTATATGAATGGAAAGGGACGATTTATGACTTTATCGTTCCTGAAGTGCTTTCATGCTCATCTCTTCCAACAACTCTGTCTTAATCTTATAAAGTTTATCTGACAAATCCACATACACATTCTGGGGATTCACAAGACGCCTGGACTCCTCCCACAACGTATCCTTCTCTTTTGTACAGATATCCCGGATCTCCATCACAGACGGAGAAGTATAAACACAATTTCCTTTCTGGAAGATTGGAACCAGTAATTCTCTCAAAGAATACGTACCGCCTTTTACCTTCGTCTTCTTCCATGTCTCCAACGGATCGAACAAAATCATATCCTGAGATTCGTCAAAGGTCTCTTCCGCCAGACAGATCAGGTCCGCACGGATCTTTCCGGTTTTCTTATCATAAATTCGATAAATCGTCTTATTGCCGGGATTCGTAACTTTTTCCCAATTCTCGGACAGCTTGATCTTCGGAGTAAATTCCGCATCGCTGGAGTTTTTGATTGCCGCCAGTTTATAAACACCGCCAAATGCCGACCAGTTACTGGAAGTAATCAGATTCGTTCCCACTCCCCAGGAATTAATCTTCGCCCCCTGGGTCTTCAGACTGTCAATCAGATATTCATCCAGATCACTGGACGCAGAAATCACAGCATCTTCAAACCCTTCCGCCGCCAACATCTCGTAAGCCTTCTTAGACAGATATGCAAGGTCACCACTGTCAATACGGATTCCGTAACCCTTCATATCAACACCTGCCTCCCGCATCTCCTTAAATACACGAATCGCATTTGGAATGCCGGATTCCAGCACATCATACGTATCTACCAGCAAGATACAAGCCCTCGGATACAACTGGGCGTACGTCTTGAATGCCGTATATTCATCCGGGAAGCTCATAATCCAGCTATGTGCATGAGTTCCTTTTACCGGCACATCAAACATCTGTCCTGTCAGTACATTGGAAGTACCGATACATCCGCCGATCATAGCCGCCCTTGCACCATAGATTCCGGCATCCGGACCCTGTGCACGACGCAGACCAAATTCCATGATCCCGTCCCCCTTAGCTGCATAACATACTCTCGCCGCCTTGGTCGCAATCAGACACTGGTGGTTGATAATATTCAAAAGCGCGGTCTCCACAAGCTGTGCTTCCATCACCGGCGCGATTACCTTCACAAGCGGTTCACGCGGAAAGACTACCGTTCCTTCCGGCACGGCATAAATATCACCAGTAAAATGAAATCCTCTTAAATATTCCAGAAAATCCTCATCAAAAATCTGCAGCCCTCTCAGATAATCAACATCATCCGGTGTGAAATGCAGATCCCGGATATATTCAATCACCTGCTCAAGTCCCGCCATAACTGCATACGCTCCGTCGCAGGGATTCTTGCGGTAAAATGCATCAAACACCACCACCTGATCCGTCGGATTTTTAAAATATCCCTGCATCATTGTCAGTTCATATAAATCTGTTAATAAAGTTAAATTCAGTGCTCTCATAAAATGCCTCCGTATCCGCCTTTCCCTATCGTAACCTTTGCCTCACTGTATCCTGCGGCAGTTTTCACCCATTATAGCACCGCACTGAAAAAAATACAACCAATTCAGCATCCTCTTTTCCGCATACGTTCCATTGCCTTCCTGCACGTATTTTTACATCTGCATCCGATTCCCTGCCGGATTACCCGGAAAATTCCCCACATTCCGGATTCCACATCCCATTTCAGACTTCCGGACCGATAGAGATAATCCCCCGGACAGGATGCTCCTTCTTCCAGTTCCATGTCAAATCGGTTTCCCACACTGATTGCTCCCTGCAGGGGAATTACTCTGGAATAACAGTCTTTTGGCTGCCCCTTCCACATGTGCCCGTGCACGGCAAATCCCACATTCCGCGGTTTGTCTGCAGGCATCATTGTCCGGAAAATGACACGGTCTCCGGCATAAGCCCGGAAGATGGGGGTAGCCGGATCTCCGTGTACTTTGCTGCTGAATACATTTGAAATACGCCGGTCCCGTTTCAGACGGTTGGCAAACCGTTCTGACCGATAGTTATAGCCCTTTTCTCCGGTATCTTCCGCATCCACCATCTCCTCTTCCTGACCCTGTGCAGTCTTGATTAATTGACCGTCAGCATCCAGAAGACGGATTCCATTCTGGATAAAAATCACAAATTCCCGAAAGGTCTCCACACCCGGTGCGGTAATCACCGCCTGTTCCTCATAGACTCCCTTCCTCAGTGTAAAATTCCGATACCATTTCGCAGCGGCCGGCTCAATAATAATTGCCCCGAATAATCCATGATACCGATGATTGCGCAGATCACCGAAAGACTGCAGGATACAGGAACCATACTCCTGATCGGCATGCCAGAGGTACTTGATGCTCTCACCGGGACGGACCGTCTGTTCTCTATTATTATATCCCACATTGATACCGGAATCGCAGACCGCATCATATTGAAGAAACTGGGGATTCAAAGAGACACGCCTGGACGGCTGATGCTTCCGATCCAACGGAACACGGGGATAATCAAAATACGGAACGTCCGGACCCAACATGTTGTGAAGGGTCACTTCGATCCAGTCTCCGGCGTTGGCGCGGAGAATCAGTGGTTTCGGCGGACATTTCCCGCAGAGTACCTGTTCTGCCTCCTCTGCCGGAACAAAGATCAATCCATCTGGATCATGATCTCCATAGCCATTATAAAGAAGATCTGTCTGTATTGCCGCTATCTCATATCGCCGTACCACAGAATTCCTTCCGGGACAAGGCGGAATCGGCAGAATACGTTCCTTTCCGCGGCACAGCGGCTTCAGACAAGCCTGTTCTTTGTCATAAGCACGGATAATACCCCAAAGTCCCAGCCATGCATCATCAATACCGCCGGAATAGTAGAGATAATCACCAGGCCCATAATTTTTCCTGATGTTTAAGTTAAACGCCTCGGATATCCCAAGACTCTGTGAGGCAGAAAGCGGAGAATGAACATCTGCGATTTCTTTTCTCCAGGACATTCCTGTAACATTCAGGACGTGCTGTTCCTCATGAGCTCCGTCTAACAGTCTGATCATCAGTTCATCCCCCGGATACGTTTCCAAAATCGGTGTGTCCGGATCTCCGTGGTGATACGAACTGAAGATATAGGCGGGATCCGAATGTTCTCCGAGCCGTTCACGCATCGGTTCACAACGGTAGTTGATACCCATAACGCCGGGGTCATCATGGGAACCCGGAACTTCCGGCGGATTTAATGGATTTCCGTCTTTATCAAACAACAATGCAAAATCGTGTAAAAATAACGCAAACTCCCGGAAAGAACTGCCGTCACTTCTGCGGATTACCGCCCTCGTTCCTGACCGCAGCTCCTCCCCCGTCCGTATATCATGGAAGGTGGCACCTGCCTCTTCCACAATCAAAGCCCCGAACATTCCATGCTGCTGATGGGTATTTGCAAACAGATGATCATGGAAAAACACGGTTCTCAACTCTGTATTGGCAAAAAAGCGTTCCACCAAAGTTTCATATCTTCTGGCACCGGCGATATTGTTCCATCCATTGGCGGCTCCATCAGAAACAATGGTATCAAACTTTACAAGATGGATATGATACCCCACGATATCCGTCAAAGTCTTCATCTGAAATGGACTCTCCTCAATATATTCGGGCAGCAGGTTTGTAAACCGGATTTCAATGCAGTCACCCGCATTGGCTCTTATCACCAACGGTTCCGCCTGTATCTGTCCAGTCTCCACCTTATGAATATATGCTTCCAGTCCTCCATGTTTTTCCAGCTCTTCCTTCAGTACGAAGAATCTGCCCTGGGGATCGTGCCATCCATGCCGATTATAAGTCACCTTCGCCTGGATCGCCGCTATTTCAAACACTTTCACCTTATCGTTCCCATCCGCACAGCCACATCTGCTGTCCGTATGGCAGGGACAGGTATCTGTGTAAAGCGCCCCCGGCTCATACGCCTTCACAAAATTTGCCTTTTCCAGCGGAGTCGGTTCCCTCGTTGGATTTCCATCGGCATCCAGTATCCCAAGAGGCGGCTGAAGCGGTCTTTGTCCCGGCTCCCCATTGATAAAGTTGGGATACCCCGGATGCTCCCTGTCTTTCTTCGGCGGACATACTCTGTCTTTTAACGGCAGTAATGCAGGAATTGCAGTTCCATCCGGCAGCTTCCCGGTTCCGTCCTGCAGGCGGTCATAAATCCTCCAAAGGGTCCACATTCCTTCATGAAAGTGAGGATACAGGTGACAGTGGAAGATCGCATCCCCAATCATGCCATTCAAGCTTCCGGCTCCATGCAGAATATCCAGAGTATAACACTCCTGGGGACTTATAGAAATGGAATCCAGAATCGTGGAGACGGGATTATCACTCTCCAGCCTCCACTGATGATTGTGAAGATGAAATACATGAGTTTCCTTGATTCCTCCATGCACCAGCCGAATTTTTGCCGGGTCTCCCACATACGCCTTTGGTATCGGCGGCGCCGGATCTCCATATACCCAGGAACTCATAGAAATGTCTTCCCCCTGATCTCCGGGATCTTCTGTCAGCGGCAGCCTGTTTCTCATAGGTTCCGATCGATAACTGATTCCGGTCGTGGATGCAGGAAGCCCTGTATGGGGATCTGTCGGCACACCCCCGTCCTTTGTCCGGATCTCCAGTTCATCATGAAAGAATACTGCATATTCCCGAAAAGCCGGATGGAACGGATGATAGATATCTGCAAAAAGTCCGCTTTCTAACTCCTCTCCTGTCTCCGGATCAAACCAGACCGCTTCCGGTTCCTCAACAATGACCGCTCCAAACAAACCATGTATATTGGTACCTTCCTCCCCACTTCTCGTGTCTCCCATATCGTGAAACAGAAAGACCCCCTCTCTGTCCGCATACCAGGTATAAGTAATCTGATTCCCGGTGGTACTGTCCGAATTTCTACCCACATTCGCCCCGTCCGAAGTCTGAACATCATAGCCCAGTCCCTGAACATGCATGGATAATCTTCGTTTCAGGGAATGGTGGAAATGCACCTGCACTTCATCTCCCAGATTCACACGGATAACCAGAGGCTTTACCTCTTCATAAGGCTGAGGCACAGACTTATGAAAATTCTCCAACGCGCCCGCTTTTATCCTCTTGGCATCTTTCTGAAGTACATACAGCAATCCATTGGGATCATGATCCCCATACTTATTATAGACAATCGGAACTTCAATCGCTTCAATATCAAAGATTCGTAATCTTCCCCGACGGGGATAATTACTCAACTCCATAGACTCCCCTCCATTCTACACCTCACCACTCCTAATTTCATCGAATTCTCCTTCCCCACTGCGGGCATTACTTGCTTCCACAACCTTCACTTGCCTTTCCGCACGTATTTTCCAGAATCCGCAGATAATGGTTTGCCTCCCGGAGAACGTGATCTGCAAGCAACGGCAGGATTAGTGATGAGATTTCACATTCCGTTATTCCCTTTGTACCCGCTTTCTTAAAATCGCGGTATTTTTCTGTTTCCTCCAATGTCTTTCTGGTCAAATCATCCATCGTTCTACAATCCTGCTTCTTTGCTTCCGCAAGCAGTCCCTTGTAATCCCCGGCAAACCCATTGGCTGCCTCAATTAACTCTTCCTCTGACGGGTCCAACAATCCCCGGATAAACAGTGCGTGTTCCATCATAATCTGATTCCAGAACATTTCCGTCTCTCGGATACACTTCGGACTGATTGTTCCATGCATCTCAAGTTCCCGCAAAAAAGACTGGTATAATTTTGCTTCCCGGATAATATGCTTAATCAGCAGCGGATAATTTGCCGTATAAAGCTTACACACAGTTACATCCGCCAAAATTCCTTCCTTAAAATCAATCAAGCCGCACACCAACCGAAGCGCCCTTTGATTTAACGCTCTGACCTCCATCATCCGCTTTCTGTTATCACCGCATCTACTCCCGACTTTCGAGCACCGCTCTCCTTGTTCCGTACATATTCCCCCGCTTTTCAGGCACTGTTCATCCGCTGTAATCTGAAAATTAATTGGAATCCCTGTAAGCCGTGATGTCTTTTTTTCAGCCGAAGCCGTAAATTCCGTAACCACTTCCCCCGACTCTAATACCCTGCCGCCAACCACATGTTCACTGAGCCGCACCGCTTCTTCCAACACCTGCTCAAACTGGCTGCGGAACCATCCTGCCCTCTTTATACAATCACAATCCTTCCCCTGAAATCCCGCTTCCAGAAAAAGCGAATGTTCCTTCATAATCCTTGCAAAAAACAAATGAAGCTCTAACGATAATATTTCAAAATTTTTCATGATTACCCCCTGACTGAATTCCTCTAACAGAATCATAATGATGTTGGGGTCAAAAGCTATTTTGACCCCTATGATACACGGATTGCTCCGCATTTCATGCTCCCGCAATCCTAAAAACATTCGAAATCCGCCCTGTTCGGGCTGCTTTCTCATGTTTTACTGGTATCATCATAATTTCAAAATGATTTACACTATTTCTTATTACCATATGAATCATAAATCCAAACTGCTAACAAAACTCCTGTCACGTTGAAAACGAAACAACTGCCACATTGGCTTATCTGAATTTCCAACCATTCTAAACCATCTCTCATCTTTCACACCCATAAGTTACTTACCTTCACGCTCTGAAGTAAACAGCAGAAGGCGCAAACCTGCGGCAGGGTGGCATAGCGTACGGCTTCAGAAGTTCCAAGTGAAAGACGGCACAGATTCCAGGGAGAGAGCTCGGTTCTCCAAACCGAGTTCTCTCCCTGGAATCTGCGCCGCCTTTCGCCTGAAACTTCGAAGCCCGTACGCTCCGCCTCCCTGCCGCAGGTTCGCGCCCTCTGCGTTCGTCTTCCATAACCTAAGCACTAAACCGCAGCATAAGGTCTCAAAATCTCCGCCAATGCGCTCGCACTGCTTGTATGACATCTTACGATTTCCGTGTTGCTCTTTTTGGCTTCCTCCACCGCAGTTTTCACCATTTTGTGAGATACTGTATTCGTAAACAACACCAAAAGATCCGGACTGCCAATCTGTTTATTCAGATCGGCACTCATCTGGGTGAATACCTTTGCCTTACATTTATGCTTTTTACAGATTTCTTTATATTGGGTGACCATACGGTCATGTCCGCCTACAATCACAACACTCATACATATTCCTCCTGTTTTAACCGACCAGATCCTGACCCAGTTTCTTACAATTTTCCTTTGCTTCATCGTCAGGTTCATTATTACAAATCAGCCCTTCGCCGCCAGCAATCACTGCTCCTGCATCCTGCATTCTCTGCGTCCAGATACGCATCCACTCTCCGTCGCCCCAGTCATAAGAACCGAATAGTGCAACCTTTTTTCCTGACACAAATCCTTCTACTTCGGAAACAAACGGTTCTACCACCGTGTCTTCTAATTCCTCGGCACCCATTGCCGGACAACCTAAAGCAAATGCATCGCAGTCCTTTAAATCTGCCGCATTACAGTCTTCCATAGCAACTACCACGGCCTCACCGCCTGCCGCATTGATACCTTCCCCAACAGCCGCAGCCATCATCTCTGTGTTACCTGTTCCACTCCAATATGCTACTACAACTTTACTCATGATATAAAATCCTCCTTCTATTTTTTATAATTTGCAAGGCTATGAAACATCCCTTTACCGGAACTATACGTTACACGACCTCGCCGCATAATTGCCATATACTTTGCTGACGGCCTCTCTCTTAACCTTCTGATACAGAGCAAATTTCCTGCGTGCTGCCTCCACATCTCCGTAAACCTTCCAATATCCCGAAAGGAGATAGTTTTTCCCTTCACACCGGATAAACCCTTCCACATCTTCCAGAGGATAGCCCAAAATAATCCCCAGTTCATGAGGATATGGCATCGTCCCATCCAGATATTGTGCCGCACGCTCACTGAGACGCTTCAAAACTGCTTCCACGGAAAACACCTCATAACCATAATTCCTCAGGAAACTCTGATTCGATTTTTTCCTAAGAATTCTCTTCAGTTTTTCCTCTCTGTAAATCAGCCAAGCGCACTTTCTCCTTCCACGGTACAGGAAGTAAATCATAGCACCGGATCCTTCGGTCAGATTTTTTACTTCTTCCGTCGTAGAATTTTCCAACATCAATAGATTTGCAGGTTTCACATCAGCAAGTACAGGTGCACACTGCTCCGCGATTCTCAATTGTTTCTCATAGATTGTCTCACAGGCCATAATTTCATCTCCTTTCCCACTTCAGGCGATTTAGGTAATTAGCGAAACTGCAAACCGACTCCGGAAGAGTTTTGCAATCGCCTATTTCTTCAATTATCTGATAAAAATCACTGTTTTTGGTTAGTTTTACCTAACCTCCTGTTTTAAGATAAGGGCAACATTTTACCGGAAAACAAAGGATGTTCTGCCCGGTTGTTACCCTGTACTTCTTTCTTTAAACGGACATATCTGCCAACACAGACACCACCATTCATGAAAGTCGATTGCTCCGCGCTTTATAATACTTCCATCTCTGTACAACTATACGTTCTTTTCCTTATGCACTGCAGCCTTTGTTGCTGCCGAACAGCATCCACAGTTTCCGCCGCAGCTCGCACAAGTCTTTCCTGCCCGTTTATCTTTGATCATCTTCCGTACAACCAAAGCTACCACTGCAATCAAAATTACCAACACAAAAATTGTACCTGCGCTCATTCAATCACCTCTTTTATTTCTGATCCCGGCGGCAATCTTGCTTTATCTCCTGCCGCCGGAACACTTCTGCTTCTTAGGAACTATCCTGTGCAATCTGCACAAGTCATTTTTCTACAGTTCCTTAAGAAATCGTTGCCTTTACTTTTACCTTCAGCGTATTACTCTCTTTATAAGGACGGAACAACAAATAACCCAACAAAGCAATTACAAGAAATGCCGCAACTGTTCCGATACTGAAGCTTCCTCCTTCAAACAGATGCCAGATCTGGTAAACCACTAAAGATACAGCATATGCCAGAATTGTCTGATATCCGATTGCAAACCAGAACCACTTCGCATTGTTCATCTCACGTTTGATTGCTCCCATTGCAGCAAAGCAAGGTGCACACAGAAGGTTGAATACCAGGAAGGAATAGGCTGCTGCTGCTGTAAAACTGCCGGCCAGACTTCCCCAGACCTCTGCACCGTCCTCTGCAACTTCTGCAAAACCATACAAAACACCAAATGTACCAACCACGTTCTCTTTCGCAACCAATCCGGTAACTGCTGCAACTGCCGCTCTCCAGTTGCCCCAGCCAAGCGGAGTAAACAGCCATGCAATACCGCGTCCAATGGAAGCCAGCAGAGAGTTTTCCATATCTTCTACCATGCCGAATCCGCCGTTTTCGAATCCAAAGCCCTGTGTAAACCAGATGAAGATTGTAGATAACAGGATTACCGTACCTGCTTTCTTGATAAAGGACCAACCACGCTCCCACATGCTCCGCAGCACATTTCCTACGGTTGGAAGATGATAAGCCGGAAGTTCCATAACAAACGGTGCCGGATCACCTGCAAACATTTTTGTTTTTTTCAAAATAATACCAGAACAAATAATTGCAAGCACACCTACAACATAAGCACTTGGAGCCACCCACCACGCTCCATCAAACAATGCTCCTGCAATCAGGGCAATGATCGGAAGTTTGGCTCCACATGGAACAAACGTGGTGGTCATAATGGTCATTTTACGGTCACGGTCATTTTCAATTGTTCTGGATGCCATGATTCCCGGAACACCACACCCGGAACCGATCAGCATCGGGATAAAGGACTTCCCGGAAAGACCAAATTTACGGAAAATACGGTCCATGATAAATGCAACTCTCGCCATATATCCGCAAGCCTCCAGAAATGCCAGAAAGATAAACAGCACCAGCATCTGAGGAACAAATCCCAACACTGCGCCGACACCGCCGATGATACCGTCTACAATCAGACTCTGGAGCCACTCGGCACAGCCAAGAGCTTCCAGTCCTGACGTTGCAAGTTCAGGAATTCCCGGAATATGCAGGGAAGAGATACCAAATAAATTCCAACCTTCTCCAAACACCCCGTCATTTGCCCAATCCGTAGCCCAGGTACCTACTGTCGTGACAGATACGATATATACAACCGCCATAACTGCAAAGAAAATCGGAAGTCCCAACCAACGGTTCGTAACGATTTTATCAATCTTATCGGAAGTTGTCAGTTTGTTCTTATTCTTTCGCGTATATGCCTTTTTCGTAACCTCACCAATATAAACATAACGTTCATTGGTAATAATACTCTCCGCATCATCATCCAGCTTTTTCTCCACATCGGAAATGACCGCTTCCACATCCGGAGTAAATTTCATCGTCTCTTTAATCTTATCATCCCGCTCAAACAGCTTTACCGCAAAGAAACGCTTCTGTTCCTCCGGAATACTGCCATCAAGGCGGCTCTCAATTTCTTCCAGTGCAGATTCAACTGTATCCTGGAATTTATGTACCGGCAGGTGGTTCGCTTTTTTCTGTGCAAGACTTACAGCTTTTGCAGCCGCTTCCTTGATTCCTGTACCTTTCAAAGCAGAGATTTCAACTACCTCACACCCCATCTGTCTAGAAAGCTCTGAAGTTTTAATCTTATCTCCGTTCTTCTCCACCACATCCATCATATTAACCGCCATGACAACCGGAATTCCCAGTTCCATCAATTGGGTGGTCAGGTAAAGATTTCTTTCCAGATTCGTTCCGTCTATAATATTCAGAATCGCATCCGGACGTTCCGTAATCAGATAATTTCTGGCAACTACCTCCTCCAATGTATATGGAGACAGAGAGTAAATACCAGGAAGGTCCATGATTACCACATCTTTGTTGCCTTTCAGCTTTCCTTCCTTTTTCTCCACCGTAACTCCAGGCCAGTTACCTACAAACTGGTTGGAACCGGTCAAAGCATTGAACAACGTCGTCTTACCACAATTTGGATTACCGGCAAGCGCAATTTTTACTGACATTTCTTCTTCCTCCTCACTACTATCCTTCCCAAAGGTCAGCCCGTCATAATTCTGCATGAATGGTCCATTGCGTTAGATACTGCTAACCCATGTCTAAAAAAAATTACTTTACTTCAATCATTTCGGCATCTGCTTTACGAAGTGACAGCTCATAACCGCGCACCGTAACTTCTACCGGATCACCCAGAGGGGCTACCTTCCGCACGTATACTTGTGTCCCTTTTGTGATCCCCATATCCATAATCCGGCGCTTCACCGCACCTTCTCCATGGAGCTTCACTACGGACACCGTCTGACCGCATTTCACATTCCGAAGCGTTTCCATTTTCTATACTCCTCCTTTTTCTGCCTTGATATCTTATTTATATCATGATTTTGTTCGCCATCTCTTTACTGATTGCAACCCTGGAGTTTTTGACATTTACAATTACATTACCATCTACTATGGAAATAATTGTCACCTCACCGCCAGCCACAAAACCCAGATTTTCCAAATGTCTCTTTACCTCTTCTTTTCCACCGACTTTAATAATCTTGTTTGCTACTCCCGCAGGCGCCATAGTCAAAGGCATCATTATCACTCCTTTTGTAAAATAAGTTATTCTCATCTAACCATCATAATAAGGTTAGCACATGCTAACCTTATTGTCAATACTAAATTTAAAATTTTTATCTTTCCAAATGAACCTCTGATTCCTATCATAGTTATTCCGAAATCTCTTCTTGATTTCCTGACTTTTCTGTTATTCCTTTTGCCTTACTTCTGATAACCAATAAGATTATACCTGCTGCCAAAGTAAATATCGAGATAAACTGTGAGGTTGAAAATGTCCCCACATTTCCCCGTTCCAGATCTCCCCGGAAAAACTCCAGAGAAAACCTTCCTATGCTATACAAAATCAGATACCATGCCGTAACTTGTCCATCTGCTTTCTTTCTCTTATCAAACCACAGCAAAAACGCAAACAGCAGAAGATCCAATACACTGGAAATCAACTGTGTAGGTAAAAGCGACACTCCATTTGGTGCAAAATCGGAATTATGAAATGTAATTCCAATCGGCAGCGTTGTCTCAACTCCATAACAGCAGCCTGTAAAAAAGCATCCGATCCTTCCGATTCCCTGCGCCAGCGCCACGCTCGGCAGCCCTATATCAAAATACTTCCACATCTCCAATTTATTCTTCCTGCAGAACAGATAAGCTCCCAGAATTCCGCCCAAAATTCCGCCGTATACTACCCAGCCGTCTCCAAAATTCCGAATTACGGACATTGGATCTGCTATAATCGAAGGGAGCGTCGTCAGACAATACAAAATCTTGGAACCTAAAAACCCAAAGATCAGGCACCAGATTACCAGATCAAAAATCTTATCCGAATTCAATCCTTTTTTCTTCGCCCTTCTCTCTGCAGTCACATAGGCTGCAATAACTCCGATTGCAATCATCAGACCATACATATGCACGGTAAATGGTCCGATGGAAAATAGCTCATTATACATCTCTCGTCTCCTATCTATTTATTCACTTTTCCAACAACAAATGCTCCTGCTGTAATTTCAAATCTTATGATACACGGATTGCTCCGCATTTGACGCTTGTATCATCTTATTATGATTTCGTATTTATTGTAACTGTTCCGTGCTTAAAGTTACCTTTACTTTTTAACTGCTGCAACCATTGCCCTGATATAATCGGGATCTGTACCGCAGCATCCGCCGATGACACCTGCACCGGCTTCCACAAGAGAAGTCATGTGCTTTGCAAATACACCGGCTTCCATGTTATAAATTGCCTCGCCTCTTTCATTGATCACCGGCATACCGGCATTTGGCTTTGCTATCACCGGAATCCTTGCAATCCGCTTCATGGATGCTACCACAGCTTCCATTTGATCCGGTCCCATCGAGCAGTTGATGCCTACGGCTGCTGCACCCATCTCCTGCAAACTTTCCATGGCCTCCACCGCATTACCCCCGAAGAAACCGGAACCATCAGCTTCCACGGTCATAGAACACAACACCGGCAGATCACAGACAGACTGGGCCGCATCCAAAGCTACCATCATCTCATCCACACACATCATGGTCTCTGCTACCAGTAAATCCACACCGGCATTCGCCAGTGCCGTAATCTGCTCGATATATGCCTCAAGAAGTTCTTCGTAGGTAATCTCTCCTTTCGGCTCCATCAGTTTGCCTGTAGTGGTGAGATCACCGGCAATGTAGGCACGGCCACCCACTGCCTCTTTTGAGATACCTACCAGACGTGTATTTAATTCTTCTACTTTATCCGCCATGCCATAATTGGCAAGACTGATCCGATTTGCAGCGAATGTGGGGGCATAGACAATCTGAGTCCCTGCTTCCACATATTCCCGCTGCAGTTTAATCAGAACCTCCGCATGTTCCAGAGTCCATAGTTCTGTACTGATTCCCTTTGGCATTCCCGCTTTTGTCAAATTGGAACCTGTTGCTCCGTCCAGAATCACAAGACCCTGTTGTGTTAACTGTGCGAATTCCTGATTATTCATCTGTTCCCTCCTGTGATGAGCTGGTTGTACTTGTATCTTCCGATGAAGAACTGCTTGTATTTGTATCTTCTGATGCTGCCTGTTTGAGTGTATAAGCTTCGGCATCTTTTACTTCAATCTCATCCCATGCTTTTGTGGTACTTGTCTTAGCTTCATCAAACCATCCCTGCAGTATCTCATTATATCTTTCCTGTTTTCTCTGATTAACAATCTCCTGCTTCTTCTGTTCTGTCTTTTCCTCGTCAAAGGTTTTGTCAAGGCGCAATACATAATAACCGTCAGAGCCTTCCAGCACTTCCGGATTCACCTCTCCATCTTTAAGATCTGCCGCCGCTGTTTTCAACACCTCATCAAGTGTTGTATCGTCACTTCCATAGCTTCTTGCAGAAGCTGACAGGTTTTCATCAATCCCCTGAGCAATTGCATTTACATCCGCTTCTGCCGCATCTTCACTCGCCAGAATCTGATCCAGAACTTGCTGTGCCTGATCCTTTTTCGCTGCTTTTTCCTCATCTGTCAGGTCAACGGTATTGCCGTCTGCATCGGTCTCGGTCCCCTGTGTAGATACCCGTACGTATGTGATACTGGTCTGAGCCGCCTCATCATCACTGACTTCGGTATCCGTATCTGCAACCATGGGATCATACATCTTGTTCTGATAAGTATATAACTGCAATACAGTGGAAATATCTTCTTTTGTGACACCCAGACTTTTCAATACGCTCTCGTCATTCGCTGCAATAAATTCATCTGCCGCCGCGTCTGCTTTGGCAATCTCGTCTTCACTCAGCACAACATCATAGTCCTTGGCATGCTCCTTCAGAAGATACAGCTTCTGAATACTTTCCAGCATATCTTTCTTAAAGGATTCACCATAAGTTCCTTCTTCCGCCTGTGTATCCCAAATTCTACTGGTATCCTGCCCGAACATTGTATAATAACTGACCATCATGGCCTGCTGATACCGAATCATAAAATTCGCCACACCCAAATTCACAGATTCATCATTTACTACAATCGCCTCAGCAGTTCCATCGATCACTTTTCCCTGTCCACATCCTGTCAGAGAAGCCGCCCCCAAAGTAATTGCCAACATAGCACAAGCTAGTTTCGCAGATAAATTTTTCATATGTTCCTCCTAATATCACTATAATGTTAGCGCCAAAAGGTATTTTGACGCTTATGATACACGGATTTCTCCGCACTTTCTGCTCCCGAAATCCTATAATACTAAATTATAGCCGTTTTCACAATTTAGAGCAACTATTTTTTAATAATTCCACCACTTCCAGACATCTTTCCAGATAAGAAATCGTCTCATTGCGATTTCGTTTTTTGGGTTCAAACAGAAAATACGGTCTGCTTACCATCTTGAATGTCAATTCTCCCTGGAAATGTCCCAGAACTTCCGGTATTCCCTGGGGATTCAATTTTGCCCGCTCATGCAGCGTCATCCTGACAGATGCGCCGGTCTGCTTTAGTTCCACCAGATATGCCTGATGGGCCGCTGCCTTCAGACGTGCCACAGCCAGAAGATTTTGTACGGATTTCGGCGGTTCGCCGAAACGATCCATCAGTTCCTCCAGCATATCTTCATACTCATTATCATTTTCGATCCCGGCAATCCGCTTGTAGATATCCAGCTTTTGGAATTCATTCGGAATATATTTCTCTGGTATATAAGCATCCAGTTCCAAATCCACCGTGGTTTCAAAATCTTCCTGATGGGGAATTCCCTTAGCTTCTTTTACTGCTTCACTGAGCATCTTACAGTACAGATCATAACCCACGGACTCCATATGACCATGCTGTTCTGCTCCCAGAAGATTTCCGGCTCCCCGAAGCTCCAGATCCCGCATGGCAATCTTAAATCCGCTGCCAAGCTCTGTAAATTCCCGGATCGCATGGAGACGTTTTTCCGCAATTTCTTTTAACATTTTATCTCTTTTATACATCAAAAAGGCATACGATGTGCGGTTGGAACGTCCCACCCGTCCCCGAAGCTGATATAACTGAGACAGCCCCATCTTATCCGCATCGTGGATAATCATCGTATTGACATTGGAGATGTCCAGTCCTGTTTCAATGATTGTGGTTGTCACCAGAACATCAATCTCACCATTGATGAAACCGTACATGATCTTCTCCAGTTCACGCTCCTTCATCTGTCCATGGGCAAATCCCACATTTGCCTCCGGCACGAGCGCCGCAATCCGATTTGTCAATTCTACAATATCGTTTACCCGGTTATAGACATAATATACCTGTCCGTCTCTGGCCAGTTCCCGGCTGATCGCCTCACGGACCATCTCTTCATTGAACTCCATCACATAAGTCTGAATCGGGATACGGTCCTGAGGCGGCTCCTCCAGAACACTCATGTCTCGAATGCCGATCAGACTCATATGCAGGGTCCTGGGGATCGGTGTGGCTGTCAGCGTCAGTACGTCCACATCCTTTTTCATATCCTTGATTTTTTCCTTGTGTGTTACACCAAACCGCTGCTCTTCGTCAATAATCAGAAGTCCCAGATCCTTGAATTCCACATCCTTTGACAACACTCTGTGGGTTCCGATCACAATATCCACATACCCTTTTTTCAGATCCTGTATGGTTTTCTTCTGCTCCGCAGCGGTACGGAAACGACAGAGCAGATCCACCCGCACAGGGAAATCCTTCATTCGCTGGACAAAGGTATTATAATGCTGCTGTGCAAGAATCGTAGTCGGAACCAGAAAGACTACCTGCTTGCTGTCCTGCACCGCCTTAAATGCAGCCCGGATCGCAATCTCCGTCTTACCGTATCCCACATCCCCGCAGACCAGACGGTCCATGATTTTCCGGCTTTCCATATCATGTTTCACCGCATCAATTGCATTCAGCTGATCGTCGGTTTCTTCAAACGGAAACATTTCCTCAAATTCCCTCTGCCATATGGTGTCTTCGCCAAAAGAATACCCGGCCGTCTGTTGACGCGTAGCATACAGTGCCACCAGTTCTTTTGCAATATTCTTTACTGCACCCCGCACCCGGGTCTTTGTCTTGTTCCATTCCTGGCCCCCAAGCCGATTTAATTTCGGCGCCCTGGCATCTGCTCCTGCATACTTCTGAAGCGCATCCAACTGTGTGGCCTGAATATACAGGTTACTTCCTCCTGAATATTCAATCTTCATATAATCCTTTACCACATGGTCAACTTCCACTTTTTCGATTCCGCGATAAATTCCAAGACCATGATTCTCATGAACGACAAAGTCCCCGACAGAAAGCTCGGCAAAATCCTGAATCTGCTTGCCGCTGTACTGCTTCTTTTTCTTTCGTTTCCTGGCTTCTTTTCCAAAGATATCCGTCTCTGTAACCAACACAAATTTCTGCATCGGATATTCAAATCCGCGGCGGGCATTTCCCCGGATCACCATCACTTCCCCGGATTCCAGCACCCGCTTTGCATCCTCACCGTAAAATGCAGGGATTCCTTCATTTCTTATCTCTTCTGCAAGTCTTCTTGCACGTGTTCCCGAAGGACATAATAAAATCATCCGATATCCGGAATGCTTCCACTTACTGATATCCTTTATCAACAGCGGAAACTGATTGTTATATCCATTGACCGATTTTACCGTTGCAGAAAAAGACCTGCGAATCTCCCAGTCATTCTTCTTAGGCTCCATCAGGCTGACAGCTACGGTATTTCTGCGATTCAATTCATAAGCAAGCTGGCCGGGACTTAAAAGTTCCGGTATCTCCCCGGCATCTACCAGATCCTTTTCCATCCGCTGTTTCATACACTCACAAAACTCATCGGAAATTGCCTGGGCACTTTCCAGAATCCGGTTCGGTTCATCCAGGAAGACCACCGAATTCTCTGGAAAATAATCCAAAAAAGTATCCACAAGGGCTTTCTTCTTATCATCACCTTCCTTTATCACCAGTTCTGTGGCAGGATACAGTGTAATTTCTTCCACATTCTCAATCGAACGCTGACTCTCCACATCAAAGCTTCGGATGGAATCCACCTCATCGCCCCAAAGTTCGATCCGATAGGGATAATCTTCCGTGAGCGGAAAAAGATCAACAATTCCGCCCCGGATGGAAAACTGTCCCGGTCCTTCCACCTGAGAGCAGCGCTCATATCCCATCAGCACCAGTTCCTCTTTCAACCGGTCCAGATCCAGAACCGAATCATTTTTCAGACGGATGATATGCTTCTTAAGAACACGAAGAGGCAGAAGATAGTCCATACATCCCCCTGTACTGGTGACAATTGTGACTTCCTTCCGCTCCAAAAGCGCCTGGATGACCCGCATCCGCTGCTGTGTCAGCAGATTACCCTGAATATCTGCCTGATAGAAGATTAAATCTTTTGCGGGATATAAAAGGACTTCCGGATCATATAACCGGAAATCCTCATACAATTCTTTTGCCTTCAGTTCATTTTCCGCAACCAGCAGACGGCAGGGTATCTCTTGTGATAATCCGGCAATCATATGTGCCTTCTGGGATTCCAGACAGCCGCTGACCACCAGAAGACCCTGATTCCCCTTCAAACTTTTCTTTAACTCCGAAAAACCCGCGATGTCTTCCAGAGGCTGCATCAATGCTTTCATGCTTTCTTTCCTTTTCTTCTATACTTCTTTTACCGGTGTTTTCTTATTATACTTATTCATAGCGCTGTCAATATCATCCTGAAGAATCATCTCCAGTGCATCTGCCGCATGACGGATCGCTTCATCCACCTGTGTCCGCTCTTCTTTTGAGAAAGGGCTCAGCACATAGTCCGCCAGATCCCAATTCTTCGGTTTCTCTCCGACACCCACGCGAATCCGCTTAAACTTATCGCTTCCAAGCTGTGCAATAATATTTTTGATTCCGTTATGCCCTCCGGCGCTTCCTTTCTTCCGGACACGGATATACCCCGGCGCCAGATTGATATCATCATAGATCACTACCAGCTCTTCCTCCGGATCAATTTTATAATAGTTTACCAGCTCAGCCACAGATTCCCCGCTTAAGTTCATATAAGTCAACGGCTTCGCCAGAATTACCTTCTGTCCGGCGATCACACCCTTGCCATACATCGCCTTATGCTTCACACCGGAAGACGGCACCCGGTACTCGTCCACCAGAAAATCAATCGTATCAAATCCCACATTATGCTTTGTTCCTTCATACTGCCTGGTGGGATTACCAAGTCCTACTACAATATACATAAAAGTCTCCTGAAATATACATTCTAAACAGATATATCTGCTGATGCAGACATCATCCTATATGAAAGTCAACTAAAATAAACCAACTCTGATTCCGGCGGATCACATGGCTTGATTTCCTGTGCATACAGCACAGGACCTTCTTCGTGGTAGACCTCCATATACTCCCAGCCTACTTTAGCCGTTACCATTACCCATTGTCCCATCACCAGCTTTTTGGCATCCGGACTCTTGCATACATATCCTATAAATGAGGTGTCATCCGCACAGCAGGTCATAGCCATACGTCCCGGCACGAAGTATCCTGCACCCACGTCCCGGCTTTTCAGGACAATTCCGCGGAATTTTACAGTTTTTCCCTCATAACGGTCCGGATTGTCTCCCATATCCACATAAAAGATTCCGTAATCCACATCATCAATAACAATCGGATCAGCGTTCAAATCGTACGGTACGGAGTCTTCAAAAATATCCGTCAGTTCTCCAGTATTATCCTCAAATAGAATCTCCGCGCCAGGATTTACAACTTTGATACTCCTCCTGAAATTCGCCAACGGAAGATCCGTCGAACAACGATTGAACATTACCATGTCCGCATTTTTTACCATCTCTACAAAGATGGATTTCATATTATTCATATAAACCTGGAAACAGCTTCCATCCACGGTCACAATATGCTGCACAATTCCCCAACCGCGGGGCATCTTCATTTCTTCCAGCTTTTTCACACTCCAAAGCGGATTATATTCCAGAATTACCCTGTCAGGGTGATATTTTCTCTGAAAAGACTTCAAAAGTTCCAGAGTAAGGTCCTCCGGCTCTTCCACTACTTCCAGAACCGTATTGTGCTTCAACAACATCTTCTCATCATACACTTCCTCACCCTCTTCACAGGTGATCAAAAGTGTCGGCTCCTCAATCTGGAAATATTCCTGCTGAACCGTAAAGTTGATAAATGAAGTCTTTCCACTCTCCAAAAAGCCTGTGATCAGATAAATCGGAACATCAATCTCATTCTCTAACATGACACATCCTACTTTCTTTCCTTATTCTTAGGAACTGTTAATCAACAACTTGTTAATTTGGCGCAGAATAAATGTTCATCTGCGGCTGATCAAATTCCAAAAAGTTCCTGAAGTTTGTCCTCTGCCAGTTTCGAACCAATTACACAGATTCTTCCTGTATATTCCGGTGAACCTTCCCGCACATCTGCCTCTCCCGGAACCATATCAAAGTAGATCCAGTGGCCATCCTTTCCAGCTACCATACCCTTTGCCCGAAGCACGATACCAAAAATCTCCTCTTCGTCTGATAGTTTTTCAAGTATGGTACGAATCTGCTCCTGATCAAACTTCTTAATCGTCTCACGGCCCCAGCTTGTGAAGACTTCATCTGCATGATGATGATGGTGATGATGGTCATGGCAGCCACAGGTGCAATTCTCATCATGGTCATGTCCATGATGATGATCATGGTGGTGGTGATGCTCGTGATCGTGGTGATGATGTTCGTGGTCGTGGTGATGATGCTCGTGATTATGATGATGACTCTCGTGGTCGTGATGATGATGCTCGTGATCATGACAGCCGCAAGTACAGTTTTCATCATGCTCGTGGTGATGATGTCCCTCATACTCTTCTTCCACATGGGACAGATCAATTTTTACTCCTTCCATTGTATCCAGAACTTTCTTTCCATCCAGCTCTTCCACCGGAGTTGTGATAATGGTTGCATCCGGATTCAATTCACGAAGCAAGGCAAGCGCCGCTTCCACCTTTTCTTCCGTTGCTTTTTCTGTATCAGTACGGCTCAGAATAATTGTGCTGGCAGCCTCTACCTGATTTTTGAAAAATTCCCCAAAATTTCTCAGGTACATCTTGCATTTTGTCACGTCAACAACTGTCGTTGCACAATTTAATACCACCTCTGTCTCTGTCTTTATACCCTCTACCGCATGAATTACGTCAGACAGCTTACCTACACCTGACGGCTCGATGATGATGCGGTCCGGATGGTACTTCTCAATCACCTCGGTAAGCGCAGTGCCAAAATCACCAACCAGAGAACAGCAGATACAGCCTGAATTCATCTCGCGGATTTCAATTCCGGTCTCTTTTAAAAAGCCTCCGTCAATACCGATCTCACCGAATTCATTTTCAATCAAAACTACCTGCTGCCCCTTTAATGCATCCGCCAACAATTTCTTAATCAATGTAGTCTTTCCAGCTCCCAAAAAACCGGAAATAATATCAATCTTTGTCATGACTTTTATTCTCCTCTCAAACAATTCTCATATCAAGCGATCATCAAACGCTCCAAAGATCGGTTTGAAGATCCATTATTCAGATAACACCTTAAGGGACGGAAGTACTGACTCCCGCCCCGCACATTGCATATTATGATACACGGGTCCCAAAGTCATGCTTTTTCATGCAAGCATGAAACGCATAATCTTTTAACCCTGGTATCAACCCTAGTATCATATTATAACCCTATTTTATAGATATGTAAACATTTTTGTAACCACTCAGAAACCACTTTCTGTCCTTTGCCTTTGTTTCCGCTTTTTACGATAATCCATAATGCTTCATAGCAAATGCCAGTCCATCTTCCTCAACTGTGCGTGTTATAAATTCTGTATACGGTTCCAGCACCGGATCATGATGTCCCATCGCTACAGCATGCTTCACATACTGAAACATCGCAAGATCATTGCTGCTGTCACCGAATACATAAGCATCCTCCAATTTCATCTGAAAATAGTTCAATATGTAGGAGATGGCCGTTGCCTTGGAATATCCCTTCGGGACAATCTCATACAAACCGCCTAACCGGTCTATGATCTCCATATCTTTCCCCAATTCCCGGAACAGACGCTTCTGATCTGTCCGTTCGTCCACAAAAATCACAAACTTATCAAAATCGAAGGCATCCTCTTCAATTGCATGCCTGATACCAAGTCCTGCATTCCGAAAATGCCGCCTGAAATTCTCCACCTGCTCAAACCTGGAGCGACTTCCAGGCAGATAACAATCCTCCTGCCCTTCCAGAACCAGCCCTCCGTCACAGTCTCCTACAAGCTGTATAATCTCTCTTCCTCTCTGATGTGGAATGCTGCGCGCCATCAACACCTCATCTTTGTACTTGATATACGTTCCGCATCCACAGAGATATCCGCTGAACGGCATCTCCAGAAACATAGGGGGAAGTCCCGATATTGTTCTTCCTGTATTAATAAATGTCAGATGCCCTCTCGCTTGCGCGCGTTCCAATGCATCCCGCGCGCTTTTCGGCACTTCTCTGGTACTTTCACTGAGCAGCGTCCCATCAATATCAAAAAACAATACTTTCCTGTCCATCTTTCTCCTGTCCAAAACGGGATTGCAGACTGGAAAGTCATAACTTACTTCCCAATACCACAATCCCCTCTTATCAGTTCTTATAATTTTGAATACCCGTATCCATTTACCAAAGCATCCAGTTTTATCTTCTTCCTGCAAAGTTCACACTCATTCGACTTATGGCTGATATAATTCGGAACATCCTTTTGATTGAATATGGTATTAATTTCCACACCTGCCATCTTTGAAATATTACTGAAGATGGAAGACACTCCTGCAACCTTGCCGCCGTAATACAGTACGCTGTCCACACAATTCTGAAGCAGCTTTCCGGTTGTGGCGGATGCCATAAGAATCAATACATTCTTCTTCTCAATCATCATCTTCAGGTTATCCCGGAAAATCACCTGACCGGAACCATTCATCTCAGGCGCAATCACATAAATGGTATTATGCTGATTCATAGACATAATTCCGGCATGCATCAATTCTTCCGCCAGATATCCGCCAATGATCTCTGTCCCATCCATACATACAATAGTATCCACTACCGTACTGTGACTGTAACGCTGCGCCAGCACCTCCGCCACTGCACGGGCTTCTGATGCTCTCGCCTTCAGCGTCGTCATATCAAAGTAATGAGAAATATGCGAACTCGGTGTTGCAAAATGCCCCTTGTAAACCTTCAAGGCGATACGATTGTCCTGCTTTGCCCAAATCTTCTCCATTCTGCTTTCCATAATTTTTCCCCCGGCTTATCAGCCATTCATTATAAAGTTTCATGTTCAGCTTTTGTATCTGTATTGCGCTTTCAAGTTACGGTATTTTATTATGTCTGAGATTATTATAACCCATATTCTGCGAAAAGAAAAGGACCCAGTTTTCGTATTAATTTCCACACTCAATACTGATTTCATTAAACTTCTCCAAAATTTGTTCCATCTGAACCGTATCTTTTTCTGCACCTGCGTGGTCCATCACCGCTTTTCCCTGATGCATCATCAACAGGCGGTTTCCATATTCTACGGCATAGCGCAGATTATGTGTGACCATGATCGTAGTCAGTTTCTTTTCTTTTACAATCTTATCAGTCAGTTCCATAATCAACTCTGCCGTCTTCGGATCCAGAGCCGCCGTATGCTCATCCAGGATCAGAAATCGGATCGGCGTCATGGTGGACATCAGAAGTGCCATTGCCTGACGCTGTCCGCCGGAGAGCACCCCCACCTTTACATCCATCTTATCTTCCAGCCCAAGTCCCAACTGTCTCAGACTCGACCGGTAAAAATCCATCCGGGCTTTATTTTTTCCGGAACGGAGACCATAGATTTTTCCTTTGTTATCCGCCAGCGCCATATTCTCTGCGATCGTCATACTGGGGCAGGTTCCCATGGCAGGGTTTTGATATACCCTTCCAATATAGCGGTTTCTCTGGAATTCCTTCTCTTTTCCGATATCTTTGCCGTCAATCAGAATTTTGCCGGAATCCAGGTTAATACTACCGCAGATCAGGTTCAGCATAGAAGTTTTTCCGGAACCATTACTTCCTACTACAGATACAAACTGTCCGTCATCAATCGTCAGATTAAAGTCATCAAACAGGCACATCTCGTTGATCGTTCCCGGGTTATAATATTTATGAATATGTTTTAATTCAAGCATTTATTTTCACCTTCTTCTTTCTGTCTACACTGACAATCAGAATCAACAGGAACAAGACTGCCGTAATCAGCTTCGTAGCCGTAGCTCCCGCAAACTTCAGAGCCAGGGCCACACAGGCTTTATAGAAAATAGAACCCACGATTACAGCCGTAGTCGTCTTTACAAAGGATAATCTCCGGAAAAAGCTTAAGCCAATGATTACACTGGCAAGACCGATAACCAAGGCTCCTGTTCCCATGGAAATATCAAACACCCTCGACTGCTGTGCGAATACGCAGCCGCTTAACGCCACCAGTCCATTGGCAATCGCCAGACCCAGAATCTTCACATTTCCTTTATCTTTTGCAAGCGCTGTTACAATTACATCATTGTCACCTACCGCCCGCAGGAGATAACCGGACTGTGTTTTCATGTAGAGATCCAGCAGCACTTTACAAATCAATACAATGATCAGGATAATCACAATATCCAGCCACTGGGGGATATTGTCCCCGAAAAAACCGGACAACATCTCATTCCGGAAAATAGTATCTGTAGAGAATAACGGAACATTATTCGTGCCTGCGATAAACAGATTCACCGTATACAATCCCGTCATCACGATAATACCAGACAGCAGATCACGTACCTTAAACTTTACATGAATCAGTCCGGTGCAGATGCCTGCCGCAAGACCAGCGGCAAATGCAATCGGGAGTGTCAGATATGGATTGACACCCGCTTTTATTAAGGCCGCTGTCACCGCCGCTCCCAGAGGAAACGTACCGTCCACACTTAAGTCCGGAAAATCCAGAATCTTATACGTTATATATACACCCAGAGCCATAATACCGTAAATCAGCCCCTGCTCCAAAACACTGATCAGAAAATCCATATCCGCCGCCCCTTCCCTTTATTTTTCCGTAATCTCCGTAAATGACTCAACCGCACGTTCTTTCATCGTATCCGGCACGGTAATATCCAGATTTTCAGCCACCTTCTCATTGATATAAAGACTGCTCTCCGTAATCAGTTCATAATTCAGATCGGAAGCTTTTGCCTCACCCTTCAAAACTTTGGCTGCCATCTTGCCCGTATCAATTCCAAGTTGTGTATATTCAATACCTTCCGCTGCCAGACAGCCGATCTTCACCTGCTCAATCTCACTTCCGAATACCGGAATCCCTTTTTCATTTGCCATGCCAAGCACAGTAGGCAGTGCGCTTACCACTGTGTTATCAGTCAGATTGGTCAGACAGTCCACTTTTCCCAACAGGTCAGCAGCTGCCAACTGAATCTCGGAAGTATTGGTAATTCCGGATTTCTCGATTGTGAATCCATAATCACCTGCCAGTTTTTCATACTGCTCAATGCTGTATACTGAATTTGCTTCGCTGGTGGTATACAAAATTCCGATGGTTTTTGCATCCGGAAGGATTTCACGGATCATCTTCAGCTGTGCCTCTACCGGAAGTTCATCACTGGTTCCTGTAACGTTACCTACCGGCTTTTTATCTTCTGCGGCCAGTTCCGCGGCCACCGGATTCGTAACCGCCGTATAGATGACTGGTATTTCTTTTTCCATAGCCGCATTGTAAGCGGCCTGAGCACTCGGTGTGGCAATCGCACAGATCAGGTCCACTTTATCTGATACAAAACCGTCTGCAATCTGAGAAGCTGTTCCGGTATCTGCATCTGCATTATTTATTTTGATGACCAGATTCTTTCCCTCTTCAAATCCTTCCTCCTTCAATCCCTGGATAAAACCTTCCCGGCAATTGTCCAAAGATCCATGCTCTGCAAACTGGCTGATACCGATGGTATACACTTTCTCATCTTTGCTGCCGGAAGCTGCGTCTGACTTTCCCGTTGCGGAATCATTCCCCGCAGATCCGCATCCTGCAAATGCTGCCGCCATCATGCTCATTCCCATAATTACTGCTAATACTCTTTTTTTCATCTTTGTTCTCTCCTTTTCATGAAATTCAAAAAGCGCCTCAAGCAAAAGCTTGAGACGCTAATAATAGACACTATTATTATCGCGGTACCACTCAAATTGACGAATCGTCCACTTTCCACGTACAGTCATACGTTCCTCATTGATAACGGGTTTGGTTCCCGACAGCGCCTACTCTCACTGATTTCAGGCTGCCCTCAAAAGTCCATTCAGCAATAACCGCCATACAGCAATCCCACCATCTGCTGCTCTCTGTGATCTTGTTTAATGCTTACTCGTCTTTCTCAACGGTTTATACTTTATTACCATATTACAGAACGTACTTTTTGTCAATAGAAAAACTTTACAATTTTATTAATTGACAGTTCCCGCGTGCTTTGTAAATTCATATCGGGCGCTGTGCTTGTCACCTCCACACCAATTCCTACTGCTTTCATCCCTGCTGCCTTAATTGCCTCCACCCCAGCCTGTGCATCCTCAAATCCGATGCACTCCCAAGGGTTAAGCCCAAGATGCACCATACAGTCTGTAAAAACCTCAGGGTCCGGTTTCGCACGTACAATCTTTGATGCGTCCGCAATATAATCAAACATAGATTCAATTCCCAAAGATCTAAGCACTGTATGCGCATTTTTACTGGCTGAAGCGACAGCCAATTTTACATCCTGCTCCTTTGCCTCCCTGAGAAATTCTTTAATACCGGGAAGTATATCATCCGATGTGATCTGCCGGATCAATGTCTTGTAAATCTCATTTTTCTCTGTGATGAATGTGTTGATTTCATCCTCTGTAAACCGATCCAGTGCATCATTTTCCTCCAGAATGATTTCGAAGGAACGATACCGGCTGACCCCCTTCAGACGTTCATTCATCTTCCGGTCAAACCGCAGATTCAGTTTTTCCGCCAGTTTCAACCATGCCTCATAATGATAAACAGCGGTATCGGTCAATACTCCGTCCAGATCAAATATAAATCCTCTTATCTGCATATCTTTTCCTCATGAATAGATGACTGTTCTTTCTCAGCTGAAACCTCATATTGCTTTCCTTTCCACTGAATATTTGTCTTGATACGTTTTACAAACTCCGGCAGACGCGGGTTGATTTTTAGCTCACCCGACTGATAACCTGGTTTCAATCCCAGAAAGCCCAAAACTATCATCTGCCACAGGGCGGCACAGTTAGCGATATGAATCCCGTCTTCCGCACCTTTTCTTTTTACCGAAAGGTCAACCTCCAATGTTCTTCTCACAAACTCTTCCACGTCTTCTTTCCGACCGATACGGTTGGCAACAAGCATATGTACTGCAGGAGAAAGCGAGGAATCATGGGTCGTATATGGTGTATAGTATTCATAAGCAATCTCTGCCTGTCGGTCTGAAAACTCATCCTCAAAAAGACTCATGAGCGCTATAGTATCCGCCTGCTTGATACACCTTGTGCGGTAAATTTTTTCCTGGGGTGCAAAATGCCCAAATGCCTTCTTTTTGTCCTTCCACAATTGACTCAGATCAATGGACGCATACTGTTCGAAATCAGCGCTCTGCAAATACAGGTCACGCCCGGCATCATACGGCAGTGAAAGACCTGCGGAAATTTCTTTAAATCTGCCCAACTCTTTTTCACTGATTCCCAACGCCTCTGTGACGATTCGATACTTACCCGGAACCTCGTCACGCATAAATTTTGCCATTTCAACAGCTGAGTCCAGATTATACTTTACCATTCTGACGGTGAATCCATTATCCCTCGTCATAGGCGAATATTCATCCGGTCCCATGACATTCAGCAGATGATACGTTCCATCACTGTCGCAGTCCACCCGGTCAACCCAGAATCTTGCCGTTTCCAGCAGAATCTCAATTCCATAGTGAAACAAAAATTCCCGGTCTTCCGTAGCCAGATAATAATGCATCACAGCAAATGCCACATCCGCAGTAATGTGAACCTCATTGTCCGCGTACTCCCACAGAGAACATTGCTCCGTACCGGAAATACCCGACTGCCAGGGATAACGGGCACCTCTGCACTGATACCTGGCGGCATTTTTTCTGGCTCCCTCCAACGTATGGTAACGATACATCAGCAGACTTCTGGCTGCCTGAGGATTGGTGTAAAGATAAAACGGGAGCAGATAAATCTCACTGTCCCAGAAATACCTTCCATAGTACGCTTCTCCCGCAAAGCCTTTTGCACATACCTGTGTCCGTTCTTCCATCCCATTGTAACAGCGGATTAAATGATAAACAGAGAACCTCAGCCCTTCTTGTAATTTTTCGTCTCCGTCGATCCTTACCTCTGCGGCTTCCCATCGTACGTTCCATGCTTCTGCATTTTCTTCCAACAGCGTCTCATATGACATCTCTGCGGCTTCTTTCCGCTGGACTTCCATCTCATCTTTATAGTCTCTGCATCTGTCTCTGGAACAACCAAGCACGGTATATTTTGTATATACAAGCGTGTTCTCTTCCGCCTGATTCCTATAGATTCTCCAAATACCGGATGTGGTTTCCCGCACTTTCTCCTGTACATCCAATCCCACCGACTCTCCAAAGGACTGAATCGAAACCTCCTCTTCAAGATCTGTTCTGACCTGGCACTTTAAGATACCCTCTTCCTCGCAAAAACTCTGCTCGGTAAAATGGCAATGTCCATTGGTAGTCACACTTCCATCAATCCCGGTTATTACCTGAATATCCGGCGTCCCCTTCAGAACGTGAATCGTCATCTTCTGAATAAACAGACGCTCTTTTTTCATACTGGCAAACCGTTTAAATTCCAGCCTCAGCTCTTCCCCCTCTTCGGTTTCCCAGACAAAACTTCGAATCAATTCCCCTGTCTTCATATTCAGACTTCGGGAGAACTCCCGAATCCTGCTATGTACCATATCCAGCTTCTCACCTGAAGAATACACAGTGATTCCCATAAAAAACGGAAGATTCACAATAACTTCCCCGAGAAACGGATGCTGCCCCATGATCAACGGAAGGAATGTTCCCTGCTTTGACAATGGATGTCTCTGCTGTTCCGTAGTCACACTTTTCATGGATCTTACATACTTCTCATCCTGAGGGGCATCCGTCAACCCCTCCTCAAAACTTCCTCTGACATGGAAATAACCATTGCCCTGTGTCAGAATGCCTTCATAGTACTTATTCTCATCCTCTGAAAAAGTATCCTGAATAATTCTGTAATCTTCTATTTTTAAAAACTCTCCATCCATTTGATACAATTCCTTCCATTTACAAAGCGTGTTTGAAAATAAACGGATATGTCTGCAGCAGCAGACATGTCCGTTTACTGTAATTTATTCTTTTACTGCTCCTGCTGCCAGTCCTGCAATTACCTGCTTCTGCATCAGGATATATACAATAATACTTGGGATCGTTACAAGAACTGTAGCTGCAAACATTGCACCATAATCACTGGCAAAAGAACTCTTAAAGTAATATAATGCAATCGGCAGCGTTCTTTTCTCCACTCCGGTAGTAAGCGTCAATGCAAACTGGAATTCATTCCAGCAGAACAAAAACTGCAGCACGCCTGCGGTGGCAAACGCCGGTCTTGTAAGCGGTAGTATGATCTGAGCAAACGTCCGGAAAAATCCTGCTCCATCAATATATGCGGCCTCTTCCAGGGTATTGGAAATCGTCTTATAATAACTCATCATGATATAGAGCGTCGTGGGCATTCCAAGTGCTGCATATACGATAATCAATCCCCACAGCTTATCATACAGATGCGCCGTATGTAACGTCTGATACAGTGGCTGAAGCAACGCTGCTCCCGGGATAACCAGGGCCGCTGAGAATAATAAGGTAATCAGACCTTTCAGCTTAAACCTGCATTTTACCAGTACATACGCGGCCATACTGAATATCAGCAGATTTAAAATTGTTGATATAATTGCCACTATAATACTGTTTTTATAAAAGGTCACCAGCGGAGCCAGTTCAAACGCCTTTACATAGTTTTTCAGGTTCAGACCATTTGGATAACCAACCACGGACGACATAATTTCTGAATTACTTTTAAATGATGAGGAAAGAACCCAAAGAAAGGGAACCACTGAAATTGCCGCAATAAAAATTAAAAATATTGCTGTCAACACTTTACGAACTAGTTTCATCTTCTGCACCCAGCCTTTCACCTTTTTCCTAATTCTTATCCATCCGGTAAATATTTCTAATCAGTCCTACGACACAGAGTCCCAGAACAATCAGAACCACACCCTGGGCATTTGCAAGCCCGTAATTATTGTCAGTCAACGCTGTCTGATACAGATACATCGGCATATTCATCGTCCTTCCCCCTGGTCCCCCATTGGTTGTCATCATGATGATATCCAGTTTCTGCATCATACTGGTGGAAGCCAGAACCGTAGAAGTTCCGATAATGTTTTTCATCATTGGCAGAACAATCTTCAAATCAATCTGGAATTCTGTTGCTCCGTCCACCTTTGCCGCCTCAAACAGTTCCTGGGGAATGGACGCCATCTCCGCCATCACCAGGATCGTAACCAGTCCCGCATACGGCAGCCAGGTCATGGTCACCGTAAAAAATGCGGTATTGGAACTTAAGAACCAGTTTTGCGTAAACTCGGAACCTGTAATCTTGCTTATAAGATTATTCACCATTCCAAACTGCGGATTCAAGATGCACAGAAACAACATTCCAAGGGCAGCGCTTGAGATGATGTTGGGTACCATAAACACGGTCCGCATGACACCTGTATACCACTTTCTTTTTCTGAGTATCAATGCAAGCACGGTACCGATGCATACATGCACAGTTGACTGCAGCGCAATCCATATAACTGTATTGAAAATACTTCTGATGAAGTCGCTGTCTTTTGTAAAAAGATAAATATAATTTGCCAACCCTGAGAACACCGGATCTGCTCCTATGCTCCAGTCCGTAAAGGATGTAATTCCCAACTGCACCATGGAGATAAGGAATATAAACACAAACAGCAACATGCCCGGCGCCAGAAATATTACAATCCATTTTTTCTTTTTTGTCACTTCTTTCATCCCTTTCCTGCTGCCCGGTTTCTTTATTTACTCTTTGCAGCCGCCTCTGTCAGCTTTTTAGCCATTTCTTCCGGTGTGATTCCGCCTGATGCAAGTTCCGGATAATTTGCTGAGAATGCTTCGATCGTACTTGCTACAGCAGTGTTGTCAATGTTGTTGAAATCATAAGTATTGGAATTACTCATATCTACCAACTCTGCGATCAATGGATTTGCTGCCTTAAAGTCATCTGTCAGCGCTACATGCTCTGTCAGAGGAAGTGCTCCGTTATCTTCCAGGAAGATTTCCTGTGCACGTTTTCCGGTTTTGAATTTCAGGAATTCCAGAGCTGCTTCCTGAACCTTTTCATCTTTACCAGCTGTACAAAGGGTATAACCAACCTCATACTGCTCAATCAATCCGCTTTCCGGATAAGCTGCAACTCCTACTTTTGCTTCAAATCCTTCTGCTGTATTCTCTGTATCGGCAAAATCCGGTGTCATCCAAGGTCCGTTTGCAATCATTGCTGCCTTTTCCTGAAGGAAATTATTTGCTGCATTGGCATACAAGGCTCCGATGGCATCGCTTGTTGTATATTTCTGCAGACAAGTCTGAATCATGCCAAGACCTTTGATTACAGAATCATTTTCATAAGAATCCGGATGGAACTGACTCATAAACTCATTTCCCGCTTCTCCATCGGTTCCAATCATAGCTGCCAGCCAGAGGTTTGTCGTCCAGCAGTTCTCTCCGGTCATCAGTGCAAGCGGTGTATAACCTTTCTCTACCAGCTTGTCGTTGTTTTCCATAAACTCATCCCAGGTCTCTGCCGGCTTAATTCCTGCTGCGTCAAACATTTCTTTATTATAGAAATATCCTACGATCTGTTTTGCATTGGCAATAGAATACAGCTGATCGCCATCCTTGTTATATTCGATCGCGCCCTCTCCCACGTATTTCTTCCACTCAGTATCCGCCTCAAGATACGGAATCAAATCTACTGCCTGTCCATTCTTCACTGCCAGCTCACGGATACCTTCTTTTCCGATTACCACATCCGGCAGTGCCTTTGAAGCCGCCAGAGTTTTCATCTTATCAATATAAGCGGAATCACTGGGCAGTTCCTCGATATTAACTTTTATCTTGCCTTCGTACTCCTTGTTGAACTCCTCGATTACTTTAGCCTCTGCTTTTGCGGACAGATGAGAACCAACCATAAATGTGGCATAATTAATCTCTACCGGTTCTGAATCATCCTCCTTAGCTTCCAACTGCTCACTAGTGCTCTTGCTGCTTTCACTGGTGCTTTCGCTGCTACTGTTCTTAGCATCTCCACCATTTCCACATGCTGCCATGGAAGCAGCCATACATCCTGCCAGTAACAAACTTACGGTTTTCTTAAATTTCATATTTTTTCCTCCTAACTTTTTATTTCTTTTGATGTTCTTATTATATCCGACCTCTCCCAAATGGAAAATTTACAATCCTTACTTTTTATTGTTCTAAAACGACTCTTTTTCCTTGCTTTTCACACAACAGAAAGGAATCTATAAATATTTTTATCTGTCCTTGTATTTTTTTTGCTTCCGATAAAAAAAGGAGTTCCCAACTCCTCTGCAGATTTGGGAACTCCCTGTCTCATCTTAAACTTACTTATAAACTTCCATAAAACGCATCATTACTGTAGCTATTTCCCGTATCACCTAAAATATAATTTTCCGATGTCAAAATCACAGTAATATCCACTTAAATATGACGACTCTTGATATTTCTAATCAGACTTGAATATCTTTGATGTAAAAATTCCCTATAATGCCAATAAGAAGTTTGCATTCCATGATTTAAGTCAAATCCATTTCCGATAATATATAATTTCATAAAGCAACCCACCCCTTTTTCACTTGTACTTACGCAAACACTAATAGTTATTGTTCAAGCAATGGCATATTGATTAACTCCTGCAATTTCTTCTGTAATACAGCTTTATCCGGTAACTGTAACTTATACTCTGCAACCATCATTGGTGACAAAGTTCTGCTCATTGCATATTCTACTATCTCATCGTCTTTAGAAGCACAAAGAATCATTCCCACGCTTGGATTCTCATTCTCTTTCTTCTTTTGGCGATCCAATGCCTCTAAGTAGAAATCCATTTTTGAAATATATTCTGGTTTGAATTTACCGATTTTCAATTCAAAAGCAACCAGACACTGCAGTCCTCTATGGAAGAACAACAAATCAATGCGGAAATCCTCGCCACCGACCTGCACCCGATATTCTTCATCAATAAATGTAAAGTCCTTGCCTACTTCCAGAATAAACTCTTTCATATTCTGGATAAGACCTTTCCGCAAATCTGATTCCTTGAAATTTGAGGGTAGATCAAGAAATTCTATTACATAAGAATCCAAAAATGGATTTTCTTTCAAGCCTTTTATCGGCTCCGGGAGAAGTTTCTCTTTAGAAAGCATATATCTTTCATAATAGCCGCTGTCGATTTGGCGTTCTAATTCTCGGGAAGAGTAGGACTCTTTTATACAAAGGGTTATATAAAAATGCCTTTCCTCCATCGTTTTAGCTTTTGACATAATTGCCAGATGGTTTGTCCAACTAATTTGTGTCAGCAGTGCTGACACAAATTCATCACCGCAATAAGTTTCATAGAATTGCTTCATTCTGTATAAACCACGTCTATTGAACCCTTTTATACCTGGAAAAGCTACCTGAATTTCTTTAACAACAGAGTCAATATAAGCATCTCCAAAAGCTGTATTTTTAGCTTCCTTGCTTAAATATTCGCCAACATTCCAATACATTCTTATAAGTTCTTCATTTACTTTTCTTAATGCATTGTTCCTTGAATCTTCTATAATTTTGATAAGATTTCCAGCTGAACTAATTTCATTTTCCATCCATTTTTCCCTTTCATTCAATTCCTGCAACCATTCATATCGAACTTAATTTGTGACAGAAGTGCTGACACAAATTAAGTTTTTCTCTATTATTCATTTATTTCTTAATCTCTTCCATCTCAGATACAGATTTCTTTAAATGATCAATGACAACTTCGTATTCACCTCTTCTATTTGAATCTTTTTCCAATTGTTCATATGCATCTTCAGTTTGGGTTAAAGCAATAACACTCTGCTTATACGCCTTATTTAATTTCTCAGTTACATACATAATTGCATGACTATCGTGTACGTCTTTTATCGCTACAGAATCCTCTTTTAATTTCTCTGCAATTTTTCTATTTTTTTTAGCCTTTTTTGCAAGATTATTTATATTCCCCATATTTCTCCTATTACAAAAATATTTTTAAACATTTTAACTCTTCCGCAATTCCACATGCTTGAGTCATAAAATCCACAAAAGTATGTTATCTTTTCAATGTTATAGCATTCACATTCTATAATTTATATACGTAATTTTCCTCTGATTTTGTTAAAACCAGATTTTACTGCATTCCATCCCGACTTGCAAGCATTTTTTACAACTTTTCCAACTGCTTTCAAACCTCCATAAACAGCTTCTCCAAATTTAGAACCAGCCATACCGCCAACAATACCACCGACAAGTCCCCCAACAACCGGGCCTACAATCGGAATCCAAGACAATGCAGCTGCTCCGATTCCCATACCTGCAGCACCCCAGCCAAGACTGTACACCATTGAAATAGATGTTCTTCCCATCTGGTCCATAGCCTGAGACATGGTCAATTCTCCTGTTGCAACTTTGGACAATATCTTGATATTTTCAATACTTACACAAGCAATATTGACAATCGTACCAATGGCTGTTCCCGCCGGAATCAAGCGAATAATTCCTTTTTCAGAAGCGACTTTCAAAGCACCCGCCGCTGCTGCTTTCACTCCTGCATCTGTGCCTGTTTTTAAAGCCAGACCAACAGTTTCTTCAACATCAATGCCATCACCTTCGATTACCTGTGCCGCAAGTGAAAAGCCTGTTGTTATTGCTGCTGCCTGTAAACCCATCATTCCAGCATTCTTTCCAATTTGTAATGCCAAATCTTTCGTCTGAAAAACATTCCAATCCGTTGTTAATGTCTGTCCACCGTCCTGAACTTTCAGTTGAAGTTCTTTCGCCTGCTCTTTGGTCAATTCTGTGCTGGTAACGGAAACTTTGTCTGTTCCACCAATACAGGAAACAACCGTTTTTCCTGGAAATGCTTTCTGTACTTCTTCAACTTGATCTGCCGGAACAACAATCTGCTGATTAGAATACTTTGTCACATCTCCATGGTCACGCAACATCTGAATTGTTGCTTTTGCATCGGAACCATATTTCACCTGATACTGATGTACCGCTGTCGCTCTTGGATTCGTTGAATCACGAATTACTACATCAACAGAATTTTTACCGTAAGTTTCACCAGCTTCTGGAACTTTCACTTCTGCAAAATATTTACTTTTATGCAATGCTGCATTGGCATTAAAAGTATTAACATGATGCTGCTCGGCAATGAATCCGTCCAGATTATATGATTGGCTGATTTCTCCTGCTTTGGTTGTAACAGTACGCATCATCTGTGCATTAGCATTTGTAAGCGTTCTGTCAATGTTATTCAAATATTCTCCATACTGAATAACAGAAACTCCAGATGATGCTTTAGCAATATGCTCAGCCATCCACTGTTCTTTGCTCATTCCCCGTTTTGCAGATTCATTGATTGATTTCAAGTTATCGTCATATTCTTTAATCGAATCTACAGTTTCTTCCGCTAATTTTTCAGCCTGTTCTTCTGTAATATCTGGAAGTTCTTCTTTGAACTGCCGTTTTAACCATTCCTTATCACTGATACTATCGTCCTTTTTAGAATAAGATTTGATAAATTTAGATAATAGCTTTTTAAATTCTCTCGCTTCTTTTTCTGTTAATTCCTCAAACTGAGGTTCATTATTTATATTTTTTTCCACGAAGTTCACTCTCCTAATCCTATCGTGCTGCATTCTTCAGTTTACGTTTTTCATACTCCTGTGTCATTTTATCCAGCGATTCTTTCATAATCACTGACAAAGAATTTGTATTATTGATAACTTTCAGGATATGTTCTGTTGTTAATGCATCTGCGCCTTCTGTAAATGCATATTCCACAGCTTCCTTTACTACACCCTCAATATCCGCACCGCTATATCCACTTGTTTTAGAAACCAACTTTCCAACATCAATTCCAACAATATCCTGTTTGCGTCTTTTGGAAATATGTATCTCGAAAATCTTCCGTCTCTCATCCTCTTTTGGAAGTCCAACAAAGAAAATTTCATCAAAACGTCCTTTACGCAATAATTCCGGTGGTAATTTCGTAATATCATTCGCTGTTGCAACTACAAATGTTGTGCTTGTCTTCTCCTGCATCCATGTCAGAAATGTACCGAACAATCTGGTAGTCACTTCATGTCCATTATCGCTTCCCATTCCTGCGAACGCTTTCTCCAATTCATCGACCCAAAGCACACACGGAGAAATCGCTTCTGCAAGATTGATTGCTTTACGGAGATTCGCTTCACTCTCACCAAGATATTTTCCCATCAGTTTTCCTACATCCAATCGAAGAATCGGCACTTCAAACAGACTTGCTGCTGCTTTCGCACACAATGATTTTCCACAGCCAGGAACACCTGCAATCAATACACCCTTTGGCATATCTACACCAAAGCCTTCAGCCTTCTTTATATTTTTAATAATGATTGCTTTCCTTCTCAGCCACGCTTTCAGATTTTCAAGTCCGCCAATATCTTCAATCTTTTCCTTTAACGGAATCATTTCAAGAAGACCAGATTTTAAAATCATCTGCTTTTTCTGTTCAAAAATCAAAGATAAATCTTTTCTTGTAAGTTCCCCGTCGTCAGACACCGCTAATGCTAGCAGATTCAAAATCTCAAACTCAGATAATCCTTTAAATACCATCGCCAAATCTTCGAGCAGCTTTGCATTTAACTCTGGCAATTCATTTTCAGAAACAAATTCTTTAATAATTCGGCAGATATCATCATAGCTCTGATAATCATTCTCCAAAACGGTAATATATTTTTCTAACTCTACCGGTATTTTAATCACTGGAGAGATCAAAATAATACAGCTATCACACCCTGCACTGATTTTATTAGCAATTTCTTTAATCAACGCAATAACCTGCGGATTCTCTAAAATCATATGTACATCTTTAATAACAAATATTGTTCTTTGCAAATCACTCTCATAAATAAGTTTATTATTCAGAACAGACTCAATATCTGTAGAATCATCTTTTGTTGGTGGCATCAACCATTCATTTGTTTTGGTAGAAAATTCTCCATACCCTGTTGCCATACTCCAAATCGCTACTGTCCTGCGATCTGCAATCTCTTTTATTGTTTCTTCAATTTTTGCTTCTTCAAAACTGTTAATATACAGAATTGGAAATCCTGCATCTAAATATCGCAATAAATTATCTTTTAAATTCATGTTTCATGCTCCCTTTTATCCTTTAATAGTGAAATAACCCAAGCTTTCTTTTTGGATGAGAAGTCGAGTTTCTATCAAGTACAATAGGATTCCATTTTTCAGTTAAATTCACTTTATATGAGGGTTCCCTCTTATCATGTCCCCAATATAAGTAATATCCGACAAGCTGTATTTGATTCATAGATGTAGGAAATGTACCACTATAAACTGTAATTTCATCATTCAACATATTGAGAATGTACATCTTACTTTCCATATACATTACCAAATATGAATTCTTTTTTCTATTTGTATTATTTTCAAAAAACCACATATGGTTACTTCCATCAGGCATACAACTACAATCCAAATATTCTATTTCATTATTGGTTTTAATTTTCACAACTTTCATTTTCCACTCACATTTGTCCCAAAAAATCACATATAACCCATTTGGCGAACATACCATTTTTTGTATATACATAAACATTTCAAATTCAGCATATCCCATATCTTTTTCTGGAATGTTATATTTATAAACATGGGTTGTTTTCTGTGTATCAAAATCATACTGCATTATTAATCGATTTTCCTCATAAAACAACTTACCATTACCCAAGCAAAAGTTATGTGAACGTAGAAATATCGGTGATGTAAGTTCTTTTTTGAAAATTACCTTTTTACTATTTAAATCTAATACAATAATTCTCTCTGTATCATCAATAAAAGCTACCTTATCATCACTTATCGAAAACTCTCTATAAACCAAAGATATATCTTCATATAGACAATCATTCTTTTGCGTATGAACATCATATGCGCATAATCCTTTTAAACCTCTATATATCATTTTATTACGATAAGGTTTTCCCATTCCCCCTCTTATTGAATAACCTGCAAAGCTACTATATTCGTTGGTCTTTTTATTCCAAATTTTATATCGGTCTAAAGTATTTACCTTTGGTGCATTTTTATTTTTAAAGAAAGGTATTATTTTACTATCGTGCTCATAAGACAAAAGATTTCCCTTATAATCACACCATACGACATAATCGTCTAAATCTACATATTCTTTATATCCAATGTAATCTGCTAATTCTGTTGGAATACTTGATATATCTAATTCCAAACTTTCACATGCGTTTTCGTGCAAAATTTCTTCAACAGAATCTACCTCCAGTCCATCCGCTTGTACGTCACCTATCAATTCATATTTCAAATTTTTCTTAGATTTGGGGATTTTAAACTTTCCTTCACAAAGATATATTTTCTCTACACCTTTTTCATACAAATCAGCAAGTTCTTCCTGATCAAATGCCACGGCATCAACATTTTTAATGATTTCCTCATCATCTGTGTACTGTTTTAACTTAGTAATCTGAGCATTTCTTACCGCAATCTCTTCTGGATTAATTCTTTCTTCTTCATATTCCACTCCAAAAATCTCACATAAATGATGTGCTAACAATGGATTACTTTCGTCCAATTTGCTTATTGCCTCAGACTCATCTTCATACCATCTGGCATCGAGCCATTTCTTTAACTTTCCATCAAAAAAATATCCTACTACTTTCTCAACATCAAAATTCTCTTTCAATTCTGAAATGTTTCTTACCTGAACCCCATCTTTCATTTCTAACGGAAATTTCACTGCCATAAATTTCTATTCCTCCTTGGTTTTGTAATATTTTTCTTTTAATGCAAGAGCGAATGTTGTCTGCAAAGATTTAAAACTGATAATTTTATCTATACTAATTTTAATAATTCTCTTTATACTGTAATTCTGTGCAGCAATAAGATAAAACACACTGTCTACACAAACAATTTCCAAAGGTGATACATTCATCACATCTGCTTGATCATCACTATTTTCTACAGTAACCGCTATGTCATATCCCATTTTCAGTATTGCGTATAAATCTCCAACAAATTTTAATACTGCATGTCGAGTTTCGGATGAATAATCCCGAATATCCATAGACAAATATTCAGCAATCACTTTTGCATCATACGGAGTTACCGCTGACAACACAGTATCTATCAACCCATTCATTTCATCCTTACGCAATGTTTTACTCTCAAGAAGTATTTTAGAAATAGTAGTTGCATCCATTCGATCAATGTATTTCGGTCTTTTCCCTGACAAATAATAGGTATTATTTTCTCTATCAAATAACACCTGATCCCCAGAATAAATATCTCTTAAAAATAATCGGATAGTTTCAATATCCCTGTCGAATGTACGTTCATTAATACCATGCTCTAAAGAATATGTAACTTTATCTATCATCTGTCCACTAAGCAACTGATGATATAGTATCAAAACTCTTGTTGCCTTATCCATTTTGCAATGCTCTCCCACAAATATTGCATTTCTCTATACCTTCATTAGTATTATAGCACTTTTTATCGACATATTATGTCGTTATGATTTATTTTTACAAAAGAATTGGAAGTACACTATTCATGTCTTCGCATAAAATAACTCATACAACCAATAGCCCTGGATTAACATTTTTCATTCTGCCATCTAGGGTTTCGTTATTTCACAATTCTATCATGCATAAATCATTTCCTATGCCCCCTGCTAAAAGGTTATGATTTTTTGAAATTCTAATTTATATTTGACAAATTGTACGGACCAAATTATAATTACAGTTATATAACTCGAATTATAAAAAGGAGATTTTCAAATGCCAAAGGCAAAAATTACGAAGGAAATGGTTACAGATGCTGCTTTTGAGGTTACAAGAACCAGCGGAGCAGAAAATGTCAATGCACGAACGGTTTCACAAAAGCTCGGATGTTCCACGCAGCCCGTTATGTATTATTTTGCAAAAATTGAAGACATGAAAAGAGCCGTATATGCAAAATCGGACCAGTACCATTCGGAATATCTGATGAATATAAAAAGCCCACAGAATGGAATGATGCTTGAAATTGGATTAAACTATATTCGCTTCGCGATTGAAGAACCACATTTATTCCGCTTTCTTTTTCAGTCGGGATTCGCTGTTGAAAACAGCTTGCTGGAAATGATAGATTCCGAAGAACTTAAGCCCATTCTTTCCGCAATGCAGGAAGCAATGGAGTTGAGTATAGAACAGACAAAAGAAGTCTTTCTGACGATTGCCCTGTTCGCTCACGGATACGCAAGTATCATTGCCAATAATTCTTTGGAATATGATGAAGAGGTTGTGGCGACCCATCTGGGGCGGGCATACCGGGGAGCAATATTGGCGGTAAATAGGGAGGTCAAAAATGAAGAAGATATACGATAAGAATGAGTTACATTTTGCATTAATATGGATCGGTGTTTATATTGTGCTGATGAGTGTTGGAGATAGCGTTTCAGAAACGATAGGAATTGCAAAGATAGTGACTGCACCGGTTTGCATTATATTAACGCTTATACTGTATCTTTGGATTCATAAATATGAACTGAATGTGAAATATGGTCTTTGCTCTTTTGGCGCAAATGCCAAAAAATACTTATATTTTGTTCCACTTGTATTATTGGCATCAACCAATCTTTGGTGGGGATTTCACCTGAATCTAACTTTAACTGAAACTGTTTTATATGTTATAAGCATGTTGTGTGTAGGATTTTTGGAAGAAGTGATTTTTAGAGGTTTCCTGTTTAAAGCAATATGCAAAACAAATGTAAAACAGGCTATTATTATTTCAAGTGTTACTTTTGGATTCGGTCATATTGTGAATTTATTTAATGGAAAAGATATTCCAGAAACATTGATGCAGATCTGTTATGCAGTTGCCATTGGCTTTCTCTTTACAATTATTTTTTATAAGGGAAAAAGTCTTTGGCCTTGCATCATTACGCATAGTGTTATTAACAGCCTGAGTGTATTTGCAAATGAAAATGCGATAACGATACATAAGCATCTGGCTGGATGTATCTTCTTATGTATCGTTTCGGTTGTGTATGCACTATACCTTTTGAAAACGGCAGAAAATGAATAACGCTAAAAGAGTTACTACACAAATGGCTATATGAAAACGTATAGTCATTTCTATGGGAAGATATACACTGACAGGCTTTAAATTATACAAGGCAGATATGAAATATTAACCCACCATCTGTTTTGTCAAATACAATAAAAATTTAAAAATCACCACTGGCGTTACAAATACTCCAACAATGGCTGAAAGTATAAATTTTACACAGAAATATATGACCCATCCAATCAACGGTATCCAAACAAACATTGCAGGCTGAATTTTATTTAATGCTCTCCATCCAAAAAACGCAAAGATCAAATAGATTAAGTCGTCATCTGTTTTATGTGACACATAAGCTACCGCACAAATCAAAAAAAGCCAAATAATAGCGGCAATACATCCTGCAAAAAGGTATCTCACTATACTAACAGTGTCTTTCCCAGTCACTCCTTCTGACATCTCTGCCTGTTTTCCTTTTAAACTCGCATCCTTTTTAAACTGGGCTAAAGCTGTTGTAATTCCCACCACCAAAGCAAAGACCAACAGAACATAAATTATCATAATAATTTCTTTCGCTCCTCCTATCTCTCTCCGTTTCATAAAGCAGACTTTATTGTATCTGGCGGCTTTGTAAACCTTTCTTTAAAAATTTTAATATATCTTCCAACATCTGATCCGAAAATATGTCTGTCCTCCCCACACCTACGATATCTTCCCTAATCTTGTACTTATCTGTCAGTCCTTTCGGTGCAATTGCAAGATCCGCCTCCTGCAGCATCGGAAGATCAAACTCGCTGTCACCCGCAGCAATCACCAGTTCGGCATCCAACCTTTCTTTTAATCTTCTCACTGCCGTTCCCTTACTCAATTTTCTAGGAACCACATATACCTTTACCCCATTTTGAAACACTTCCACGAGAGAAAGATTCAAAATTTCCTTTAATCGCTCTGCAGACTGGCACGGTTTTTCACTCTTTGTAAACAGAAAAAGTTCTTTAATATTTCTTAATTCCATACTTCTGTTTTCATCTTTTTCCAGACAATTCCAAGCCTTCTCTAATTCCTCCTGGCAATCACCCACCATCTGCAAAGACTCCTGGTACCACTGTGAGTCTTCCCCACCATCGACAAGAAGAACCCCTCCGTTACATACAAGAGCATACTTCGGAATCCCTACATCAAGATGAATCCTTTCATATTGTTCTATTGTTCTGGTTGTTGTTGGTACAAATAAAATTTCTTCTGTTACTGCTTTCAACAATTCACAAGATCGGTTTGTCATATAGGAGACCTCCCTGTCCTGGTAAATCTCAACACAGGTCTTCTCTTCTCCAATCTCATGCTTATAAGAATAAATCAATGTATTATCTAAATCCGACATAAAAATTTTCATAAACTTCTCTCCAAAAAACTGTCTTATTAAAAGTAAGACAACCCGTCTAATTTCTCCTCCATAGAGCTACCCAAAAACGCAATACTATTTACATTCCCATCCTTGTCTACTGCGATCTTCTGGATAATTTTTTTAACTACTCGTTTATCATTTGGTGAACTACAATACTTTTATTTTCTCATTAATCGAAATCAATTCAGATATTTCATCTAGCTCGATAAACGTTACTTTCTTCCCAGACAATCTTGCCAAATGTCTTAGAGTTCCTTTAAATCCTGCATCAATATATTGCGGCACAACTACTGCTATTATTTGACAACGAGCATCTATCATTCCTTGTTCAACAAACTGACGAATGATTTGTTGTCCTTCTTCTGACGTTGATAACAGAGGTTTTCTTATTTTTTCATTATCTTCAACAATTTTTTTAGAACGATTTTCACTATTCTTTTTTATGATTCCTTTTAAGTCATAAACTCTATTTCCAATTTTCACTTCCGCAGCCACATCACCATATTCCATCCCCTTATGAGGTTGAGGTCGATAACCTGGCAAAATCGTATAAAAAACTTTAGGTAGACAAGCCATCCCATCATTTTTTATACATTCTTCGATTTTCTCATACGAACAGGTTCCAGAACCACATTTTTCATTCATATTTACCGCATAAGCTTTCACTCTTTGCGTAAGTGCCACTGAATCGTGTTTAAAACACTCTATTGTTGCAAATGGAATTTCAATCTCCGATTGTATATTCTCCGTTCCATTAACTATGTATCCCCTATCACCCACAATACAAATGTTATAATCTAAGGAATAGTCCTTAAAAACTTTCTGAATATTTTTATTAATCATGTTTATCAATAAAGTTTTTGGAATATACCAGTTTATAATTTCACAAGCATCATGACCCTCGGCACATTTAATTTTCACTGGTGCACCACATTCACATTCTTTTATGACACTCTTACTTATCTTCAATTGCTCTCCGCATTCAGTACAATATGGAGTCTCATAAGAATCGCAGGTTCTACAGTATATTCGCGAAAACTTTATAAACCATTTATTATTATCCAGAACCGATAATTTATCTGCCGGGATTTGGAAATCATACTCTTCTCTGTCAAGACAAGCTAGGACTTGTGTCAAATACCAATTCAATTGTGATGCTTCAATTCCACTCGCTCCTGTCCATTTTATTTCTTGTCCTACCTCTTTAAAGATTTCTTCAGCAGGCTTCCCCTTCAATTTTTGAATTTCTTCTAAAATAATCCTAATTGCATTTTCAGACCATTTGAATAAAACAGAAGCCGGCAAATGTTTATAAATTCCAATGCTACCATTTCTAACATTATACTTAATTGTAGCGTCTATATCATTTGTAATTGTAGAAATAAAACTTCCAGAAGTATCAATTCTTTCAGATCGAATTCTACCAATCTCCTCCTCTTGTTCAATAGTAATTCCACCTGCTCTTGATACAACAGTTTTTTCTCCATCTTTCCCTTGCAATACTATTCTACTTATTGCCTTAAAATTTGTGCACTTATCAATTGCAGATTTTGGCGGCTTTATTTGAGTTATTGAGTTTTTCAACATTTCCGCAATATACTTTGTAATAAAAGTAGTCATTTTTTCATGCTTACTAATGCATGCCAAATACGTTGAAGTTCTACCTATCCATAAGCATCCTCGATGCTGTTCCCAAACACCTGCATTTTGTCCATTTTCATCGATATATGAATATTCTTTACTATATACGTACAATGCTTCTATCCGATCATCGTACTCTTTTATCGACAAAAACTTTAATTTTCTGTATTCTGAAATAGTTAAATGCTCTTCTTCAGAATTTTCCAAAGAACATACTACATCATAATCAGAATTTTCCAATGCCTTCTGAAACGTCCATAACGTAAATGTAACACGATTACCGTAGATATAATCATTTACATATTGCTCTATTTCTTCATCTGTTAGAACTCCATAAGATAATATTTTTTCTATTACTGCACCTTTTTCTTTTCCATTAACTTCTTTTTCTTCAATTCCCTTTTTTACTGCAATATCATGTAAAGCATACCAAGGTAAGGTTTGTAATTTTTTAATTTTATCTGTTATGGTCACTAATACCCCTCCCAGTTATTCAACAATAATATTTTTTCTGCTCTCCCGGCAAATACTTCGCCAGTTCCTCCACCAACTCATACACCTTCGTTCCCGGTATAATCTCAGTCGGTGTTTTACCTTCTCCATCTTTAATAATCCGCTTTGCATACCGAATCGCCAGCCTTGGATTTCCTTTCATCATCAGAATCGCAAAAATATCTTTCATGTTTTTCTGATATTTTCCAAGTCCTAACACTGCAAACTTATCATTTAAAAAACTGATATATTCTGACCGGTGATTATTGGAAGTATAATACGCAAAATGAAGCAGAAACCAAAATTCAATACATTCGTTGCTCCATGCTGTATGATACTGTAAGTCTGGATTTTCCTTATTCAGCTGCTCTGCCCGATGTACGACACCATTGAAATCGCCCGAGGGGAAGCTGTCTTTGTCGTAAACGCACCATATCTGCCCTTTTTTGATTTTGTTTTTCTTGACATATCGTTCAGCCATTGCGATAACCCGCATGGTTTCTGCCTGGCATGGTTCAATCTCAATCAATACCATGTCTCGGTAGACAGGGTTGTCCTCAATCAATTTCTTGAATCCTTCAAAATATCGAGGTTCCGTCTGCTGGCCTTCGCAGAAAATATAATAACGGTACTCTTTCATTTCCATGTATTCCTGACGACGTTTTTTCTTCCATGATTCCATTCCGGCTTTTTTAGGCATTCACAGTCCCCCAATCTATAATTTTTCTGAGGTATGGATCAGCGCCATATTTCCCCTCCAGATACTGCTTGTCAAACTTTGCATCTTTCCGGACAGATTCGCCTTTACTGTTCTTAAATTCAACCAGAGAATACAGCTTAGAATTCTGGCTAGTCCCTTTTGCCACGAACCATATTTCATCCCTGCGAAACACTTCACTGTTCATGGTAGATAAATCATGAGACGTAAAGATCAATTGAGCTCCCTTGCGGTTTACTTCCATATCGTTATAAAGCATAATAATATGACGCAGTAATGCAGGATGAATTTTTGCATCCAATTCATCAATTACTAAAGTTGTTCCATCAATCAGGCTTTCTGCAATAAATGGCAACAATCCAAACAATTTTTTTGTGCCACTGGATTCATCTGACAAATTAAGTTCAGCTTCATAACCACCCACTTCATGTTTGGTAAAGACTTCAATCCGATTTTGTTCTTTTTCTTCCACACGAAAATCCAGAATATCCAGATCCATTTCCTGAATCATTTTCAGAACCAGATCCTTAATTTCATCAGAATTGGCAATAGCCATACGCAACTCCTGCATCGGATTTCCATAATTCATAAAATCAATTCCAAATTCAAACCAATCCATCACATCATTAACGACTTCATTTTTCCGATAAGTAATGCCCAGATAGGAGAGTAACAGAAGTGTGTCCGATAATTCATCACTTATTTTTAATCTTGCGAAAGCACCTTTAAGAATAATTCCTTCATCGCCTCGTTCAAAAAGTGCTGACCTTCTTCCGGTATCTAACTTAATACGGTCCAGACGTTCATATAAAACCATATCATGCTTTATATTTAATATATAACGATATTCTGCCCGCCCCGTTCTGAAAAACACCTCAAATTCCGTAGGTTCTTCTTTTTTCTTCTGCGAAAAAACAAATGGCTCAATAACCCGCTTCTTCCAGGAAATCACACGATCTTCATTATCACTGGTTGCATATAATGGTCGAAGTACCTTTAAGGATAAACTATGAAGAGCTTCCAGAACATTTGATTTACCACCACCATTCGGTCCATAAATAGCTGACACCGGTAAAAACAATTCACCGTCTTTATCCTTGATGATTCGATCTTCATGTTCAGAAACGGCAGCAGCCTGCATATCAAACGTTGCCTCATCCCGTATACTTTTAAAATTCTTAACTGTAAACTGACACAACATAATAGTTACCTCCAAATTCCTCCCTACTTTCACTATCTATTATATTCATTTTTTACATTTTGTAAACAGTATTTGAGAAATTATCTCATATTTTTATTTGTAATTTAAAAAGAATTTGTTAATGTTAGGCGAAAGGGAAAGTATTCCTGCAAACGAAAATTTATACCTTTCAAAACAAATAAAAACCTTACCGACTTTCAGCTTCATTTCTGAAAATCAGTAAGGTTTTTCTATTATTAGAGTATTCTGTTATTCAGCAAGTAATACCCAAAAGGCTGCCAATCCTTAAATAAATTTGCTTGCAGCCTGCATAAATAAAGGCTTTTCCATAGGTATTCATCACTTAAACTCAGTCTTTCGGTCCGACAATACACTTTCTGATCAGATCAACCGGTATCATCGTTACCGCAAGGAGAACCACAGCAATCCATCCTTTGATTCCAAACGGAACACAACTGAACATATTACCAATCCAGGTAAATGCCTGAAGCGGAATCAATCCTGCATTTACAATCAGTGCCTGAACCAGAATAATCGCAAAGAACACTTTCAGGAATCCCTTATTTTCATTTAATCCCTTAAAGATTCCAAACCTGTCATCTCTGACGTTGAATCCATTAAACAGTGCACTTACAATAAACAATACGAAATATCCGGTCAGATGCTGCTGTTCATTATCAAAAAGGTTTTTAAAGAACAGCAGTTTCAAATACAGGAAACTAATGATTGTCAGCCACGCTCCCATCGTAACAATCTGAGCCATCATCTTCTTGCTCACGATACTCTCATCACGGACTCTTGGTTTTTCTTTCATGTACTTTTCAAGAGCCGGTTCATTGCCGAGCATGATCGCACCCAGACCGTCCATTACAAGGTTTACAAATAACAGGTGGGTTACTTTCAACGGTTCCTCAACACCGAAGAACGGAGCAATCGCACTTACCACTACGGCGGCAACGTTGATTACAAGCTGGAATTTACAGAATTTCAGGATGTTATGATAAATGGTTCTTCCATACCAGATCGCATCTTTGATGGATCTGAAGTTATCATCCAGAACAACGATCTTTCCTGCCTCTTTTGCTGCTTCCGTACCGCTTCCCATCGCAAATCCCACATCTGCTCTCTTAAGTGCGGGAGAGTCATTGACACCGTCTCCGGTCATACCGACTACCAGGTTCATCTCCTGACATAAGCGGACCATACGGGACTTGTCGGTCGGCAGTGCTCTCGCGATCACACGGATCTGCGGAATAATCTTTTTCACTTCATCATCGGACATCTCATTCAACTGTGCAGATGACAATGCTTTATCGGTACTGCTCTTAAGTAAACCTGCATCTTTTGCAATTGCAATCGCTGTTTCCAGTCTGTCACCGGTAATCATAACAACCTGAATTCCGGCATTCTGAACTTCTTCGATTGCTTCTTTCGCTTCCGGTCTTACATCATCACGAATACCAACCAATCCGATAATCACAAGATCGTCGTTAATCTGGTTTTCAACAAGTGCTTTCTCAGAATATCCGAAAGCCAGGACACGCATGGCCTTGGATGCCAGTTCATCAATCTTCCGATTCAGAACTGCATTGTCAAGTTCTTTTACTTCACCTTTTTCATCCAGATACTTTGCAGCTTTTGCAAGCAGCCGCTCCGGGGCACCCTTGTAGAAGGTCTTGCCCAGATGGTCAATTCTCGCCTGACTGAACTTGTTGGTAGAGTTAAATCCCTGTGCAGCTGTCACAGAACATTCTTTATCTGCTTCCAGTGCACGGAACGTTGCCTCGCCGATAAATTTCATCAATGCCTGATCTGTGGCATTACCGCCGATGACCCGATGCTCCGAATCAAACATTGACTGTGTATTCTTGCCGATTGCTGCATCCAGAAGTCCTTTGATCTTACTGTGCTTGCTCAGTTCTGCAATCTCTATGGAATTACCGTCCGCAGTAAAAAAATCAACCACTTCCAGCATCCCCTTGGTGATCGTACCTGTCTTATCACTGAACAGAATATTCAGAGAACCTGCTGTCTCAATACCTTCTGCCTTCCGGACAAGTACATTATGATCCAACATCTTACTTGTATTCTGCATCAGTACCAGGGAAATCATCAAAGGCAGACCTTCCGGAACCGCACAGACGATAATTACGACTGCAAGCGATACTGCATCAACAATATCTTTTATTACTTTTTCCACACCCATGGAAAAATAAGGAGAGATTCCGCCCGCAGATACAATAAAGTATGCAAAGTACAGTACCGCAATGATAATTGCGCCGATGTAGCCAAAGGTAGAAATCTGTTTTGCTAATTTCGCAAGCTTGACTTTCAGCGGAGAATCCGGTTCTTCTTCCTGCATCTCTTCCGCCATCTTACCCATCATCGTTTTCAATCCGACTTTTCTGACATCCAGGATACCCTCTCCGTCAAATACAACGGCTCCGCGGAACAGGGAATGCTGATCTACAAAGGTATCTCCCGTAATATCCTCCGGAAGCTGAAAGCTCTCCGGCGCTTCGGTCTTTTTACACTCTTCTGCCTCACCATTTAAAGCCGAGTTATCCACCCGGAGATTCCCGGATACCAGGATACCATCGGCAGGAATCTTATCACCGGACTGCAGCAAAACCTTGTCTCCCACAACTACATCATCCACATCAATGACTGTGATCAGACCATTACGATGTACCTTACACTGATCCTTTTTCGTACTGTCTTTCAGCTCTCTGTACTTTGTATCACTTGCCACTCCGGTTTTTGCCGATACAAATGCCACAATCAATACAGCAACAATTGTTCCCAGCGGCTCATAAATCTCTGCATAGCCAAAAAAGAACATCACGATCATAAGTGCCGCAATTGCCAGCAGAATCTTGATCATCGGATCACCAAATGTTTCCTTAAATTCCTCCCAAAACGTGGTGGGTTCGGAATCCGGTATCGCATTCGATCCATACTTCTCACGGGAAGCATCAACTTCTTTGTCCGTAAGTCCGTTAAACTTCATAATTTTCCTCCTCGAACGTGTCTTAATTTTGTACTCTTTCCTGTACAGGTATCTATTGCAAAAAGAAGAAGAAACTGGTCCTGAAAACAGTTCCTCCTTCCATTTACCATAATGATTTTTTAAACATAGCGATTTGCAAGTTCACCGATTCCCGGATCATTCGTTCCCTGTCCGATCGCATTAAACTTCCACTCTCCATTATGTCTGTAAACCTCACCAAAAATCATGGCTGTCATGCCGGAATAATTTTCTGTCAGATTATATCTGCACATTTCATGATTATTTCTTCCATCCACCAAACGGATAAATGCATTCTGAATCATACCGAAATGTTGATTTCTCTTAACGGCCTGATAAATGTTTACCACAATCACAATCCGGTCATACTCACCGGGGATACGTGCCAGATCAACTATGATCTGCTCATCATCTCCCTCTCCGGCTCCGGTCAGATTATCTCCCATATGCTGGATGGTTCCTGACTTATGACGCAGATTCCCGAAATATACAATATCTTCCTTATTGGTTAATTTTCCGTTCTTCAGAACAAATGCAGATGCATCACAGTCAATTGGCTGCGGCTTCGGAGCGAAAAATCCACCTCTTGCCCTTTTCACTTCATCCCAGCCTAAACCTATGATCACCTTTGAAAGCCCGGCATTCTCCTTCGATAAGCTGACTTTCTGTCCTTTTTGCAAACTAACTGACATCTTTTGCCTCCTATTCTACATCCACACCAAAGCTTGCACATAATGCTGCCAGACCACCCTGATATCCGCTGCCGATCGCATTGAACTTCCATTCACTGCCATTCTTATATAACTCACCAAATACGGCTGCTGTCTCAATGGAGAAATCCTCTCCCAGATCATATCTTACCATCTCTTCACCGGTCTCTTCATTGTAGATCCGAATAAAGGCATTATTCACCTGTCCAAAGTTCTGACGTCTCTGTTCCGCTTCATAAATTGTTACCGTAAAAGCAATCTTGGTAATCTCGGCAGGAACTGATGAAAGAGTAATCTTAATCTGCTCATCATCTCCATCCCCGGCTCCGGTCAGATTATCCCCCATATGCTGTGCACAACCTGACGGATGCTTCAGGTTTCCATAGAATACGAAATCCTCTGATTTAGATACTTTTCCGCTGTCTGTCAGCAGAAATGCTGCTGCATCCAGATCAAAATCTCCGCCGGTATCAAACTGGTTTACATCCCATCCCAGACCTACAACTACTTTTGATAATCCTGGATTTCCCTTTGTAAGACTTACTTTCTGTCCTTTTTGTAAACAAACTGGCATATCGTTCCTCCTATTATGCTACTTCTATTCCATAATGTCCGCACAATGCGGCTAATCCACCCTGGAATCCGCTGCCGATGGCATTAAATTTCCACTGACCATTATATTTGTATAATTCTCCGACCACAACTGCTGTCTCAATGGAGAAATCTTCACCCAGATCATACCGGATCAATTCCTGACCTGTTGACTCATCCACAATCCGGATATAAGCATTTGATACCTGTCCGAAATTTTGCCTTCTTGGTTCCGCATCGTAGATCGTAACTGTAAATGCAATTTTGGTGACATTTGCAGGAACCTTGCTTAAATCAATCTGAATCTGCTCATCATCGCCCTCACCTTCACCAGTCAGGTTGTCACCCATATGCTTTACGGCACCGCTTGCATGACTCAGATTCCCATAGAAGATAAATTCTTTCTCCGTCGGGCACTTACCATTTTCTCCCAGCATAAACGCTGCTGCATCCAGGTCAAAATCAGCTCCGGAATCAAATGCATTCACATCCCATCCCAGACCTACCATCATATTCTTTAAGCTGGGATTTCCCTTTGTTAAATCAACTTTCTGACCCTTTGACAAATTAATAGGCATCTTTTATTTCCTCCTTTACTCATTATGTAATTTCTCAGTGCATTACTTTTAGTATTTTCTATCCGGCATATGATATACCTTGTTGAATTCTGTTTTGATATTCTCAAGTCTTGCCTGATCTTCCACACGCTTCTTTCTTGCATTCTCCTGAATCTGTCTCGTCTCGTCAATACCATTCACAATCGTTCTCCAGGTTGTCTCCAGTGTCTCGATCTTGACGGAACTTCCGGATGCCAGTCTGGCTGTCATCTTAGACTGTTCTGCCGTATTGCGTGCGTTCTTGATCAACATCTCATTGGTCTTCTCATCCAGAGCCGACATCGCTTCCGCCTGAATTCTCTGCCTTTTCAGCAGAATTGCCTGAGCAAGCGCCTGTTTAAATACCGGAAGTGTTACGATAAACGCAGAGTTGATCTTTCTGACCAGATTCATATTGCTGAATTCCATGGTCTTAATCATTGGAATTGACTGCATTGCAACATTTTCGGCGGTACGCAGATCCTGCGTTCTCTGTTCCAGCATCATCAGGGACTGCTGCAGGCTCTGAATCTCAAACTGAATGGAATTGTCACCGGTGGCATCCATATCTGCCTGTCTTTTTGCAATATATTCTTCAATCTCTCTGCATCCCTGCTCACCGGCAAGAATGTATTTTACCAGTTCGTGATAATAATTGACATTGGCATCAAACATCTGATTCAATTTCCGGTTTGACTGCTTAATCTCAGATTCATACTGTTTTAACTGTACATAAATCTTATCAACTTCTTCACCCATCGTATGATATTTTGCCAGAATCTTATCCAGCTGCTTCCTTAAATTTCCAAATAACTTGCCAAACAGCCCCGGATTATCCTTAATCTCGTCAATATCAAACTTCGACATGATCTTCGCCAATGTACTCAGCATCTCACTGGAATCATCCAGCTGAGACATATTCATACTGTTCAGCACTACATCCGAAGCTTTTGAGATTTCTTCCGCAGCCTCAGCACCAAAAGAAACAATGGTCTCCAGATTGTAGACTTCAATCGTACTTGCCAATGCATCTACTTCCGCTGAATTGACATATGTCTCATTCATCTTCTGTCTGTCAGCAACAATATCAAACTGTTCCACAACTTCAACTTCGTTTTTTGGCTCCGGAGCTGCAGCGGCTAAAGGCTGCTGTGTTGCCGTCTTACTAAAATCAAGTGCCATCTCAATTACCTCTCTTAAATATTTTTTCGCGCCATGAGCGTCTTATACCTGATGAACCTGTGCCAAAATCCGGTACCCGCAGATCGTATACGTATTCACCAATCTGATGTTCCTCCATCACCCGTTTGTTGAAAAATTTTTCAACACTCTGATATCCGGTGGGAACAAAGAAAACAACGTCAAATCCTACCAGATTCAGAAACGCAGTCAGAATACTGTCTTCCAACGAAATGATACTTTCTGTTGTATTAATATAAATTAATTTCGGATTCTTCCTGGTAAAGTCAAACTTCTGAATCAATCTTATAATCTCTTTATTGAGATTCAGAACAGCTGCAATGATGGTATACTCTGTCCCGTTCTCAAAAGTACCCTTGATTGTCTTCTGTTCAATCAAAAGCTGCAGTTTCTCCAGAATATGATCCTGAATCTCTTCTCTCAGGAAACCGTATTGGTAACACGAATGCGCCTTTATCTTTGCTTTCTGCAATTTTCCATTTTTATAAAACTCTGCCGCATATGCCTTCACCGGATTGGGATCGGTGGGACGGATAAACGGAGCATTCTTAATCACGAAAGTATCCTCCGTTATCAGATTCTTAATTCCAGTCCAATACTGGGGAATCTGCCCGTCTTTGACACCGGATACCTTTGAGAAGATGACTGGTACATTGACAACAGAATCTATGGTACTGAAATTCGGTCTGTACTTTACTTCCTGATCCCACAGGATGGAAATTTCCTCATACATCGTCTGCAAAGTAACCGAAACTGCCTTCTGATACTGGCGATTCCGGTACATCCCGGAATCCTGATACATGATAGTATCCAGTTCTCTCTCCGCATGATAAGCGGCTGTTCCCATTCGGATATCAGCATTTTCCCGCGGAAAACTGTCAACCACCAATGAATTTTCATAGTTGATCTCATAAAGCTGCCTGTCCTCCAGACAGCATTTCGTATTCAAATTCGGATTCAGAATCAGCACATCAATCGGAAGTCTGGCTAAAAACTTAAGGAACATCGCCTCATTGTCATTTTTGCAGCCGCCCAGATAAATCAGACAGCCGATATCCGGCATCTTCCAATTGGAAAAAAGCTCCGACTGATATCTTTTCAGCCAACAGAGCAGATATACTGCCTTATTCGTCAGCTTATTCAGATTCATACCCGGAAGATTTGCTTCTTCCGTCATTCTATCAATGAATGCTTTGTGCATCAATCTTTGTAATTCAATATTTATGTCGTATTTTATATTATTTGCCAGATCCATCAGCATCTGATCCTGCGTCTGGTAATTTTTCCTTTGAATGGAATGAATCTCTTCCATCGACGGCTGCGGAATCGTCTGCTCCAGAATCACAAGTTTTCTTTTACTGTTTTTGATTTCCAACTGAAACTGATACCATTCATTCAGATAGGTAAGTTTATCCTTCACACCGTTGATCCTGCAAAAACAATTATAGAACAGATTCGGATCATCCCCGCGGGTCCGGATACTCTTCTGAATATCCTCCAGTCCTTTTCCTTCCATCCACGCATTGGTACAGTTTAAAACCTGCGGTTTTTTACCGTATAACCGCTCCTGGTTTATCCGGCGCTGCATCTCTTCCCGCATCCGCTTAATACTGAATGTTTCTGGAAATTTTGTCATGCCCGGCATCTCCAGACTGCAGGACAATTTCGATCCTGCATCCAGTTTCTGATAATTCTGATCACCCTTATACTGCAGCAATACCACATCACATCCGGCATTGGACAACACCGTGATCAGCTTCAGTTCATAATTACTGATTTCACCTTCATATAAAATCTTCGGAACCTTGTCCTCACCCAGCCGATTGACGATCCGCTCAAATTTATAGTAGAGCCAGCACATAAACTTGATATATGCATTCTTCAGCATATTATCATTCTTACCCTCTTTGCGCATCGCATCAAGGGTGTCATAAATTGACATTGCCACATTATTTCTCTGGTAATCATTCATCCGGGGCAGCCACTTCTTCAGACTGGAGGTAATAAATCCCATATCCATCCGGAAGTTCATCCCCATGATTTCCTCATAATAGGCCAGATTCTTCTCATCCGGATTCGGAATCTTTCCCTCGATTACTACACCCGACAATCTCGCAGCTTCATAATACTTCTGGAGAAACTCCCGGATTGGCTCATTGTAACCATTAATACGGTAAAAATAAACTTCTTTGCCGCGGCGTTGATTCAATCCGGTAAAAAAGTCCTCCAGGTTTTGAATCGTTTTATGTTCAAACATAAGCTCTTATCTGCACCCTCAATATCTACTCATTTTATTTTTATTCATCACAAATCCCAGTCCGGCCCCAACCATTCCTCCAAGGATATGGGTAAGATTGGAGATGTTATTCCGGACGAACAAACCATCATAAAACTGCTGCCCGATATAGATAACCGCAACGAGGATAAACGTAAGCGGAATCGTTCCTTCCTTAATACTGGTGAAGGAGGATAACAGAATCAGAGCAAACACCACTCCGCTGGCTCCCAACAACATAGTTCTCGGAAAGAATACATAATGAACAATTCCCGTTGCCAATGCCGTTGCCAGTATTACAAACAGCATGTTGGAAGAACCATATTTTTCTTCCAACAACGGACCGACAATCAGAATCAACATCATATTTCCGATAAAATGATCCCAGTTTGCATGTCCGATCACGTGCCCGAAAAATCTCAGATACGTCAGCGGCTGCAGCAGCGAAGAACGATACACACTGAAAATCAGACGATTCGCAGCGCCCTGTGTAATCTGATTCAAAACCAATGCGGCAAAACAAACGATCGCAAACCCCAATATTACAGGGGAATTAAATGATATTTTCAGCTTAGACGACCCATTTTTCAACATACTTGATCCTTTCTCAAACTACCTATATTCTAAAACGGATATGTCTGCTGACACAGACACCACCCTGCATAAAAGTCGATTGCTCTACTGTCGGAAACTTTCTCAATAATATTACAAGTATATCACCTATTTACTTTCTATACAAGCAAATTCCTTTATTTGTCAGCAATCTGTAATAACTTTCTTAATCTTTTGCCTTTGCACGAACTAGAGCGTGTTTGAAAATTGCTTTCCGCAAGATGTATTCCACAATTTGTGGGATATTTGGTTCAAATAAGGGAGGCGTAGCGGGCTACGCTGACCGAATTTGGGACAAATAGACCGCAAAGTGGGGGATGCAGATTGCGGGAATGAATTTTCAAACACGCTCTAATATGTAAACCCTCTGATAAAATGATTGATACACTCATATCCGACCGCCAGATTAATATTCTGACCGTTATCTATCCCCGCCGTACTGATGCCGATCACCTCTCCAAGCATATTCAATACAGCTCCCCCCGAACTGCCGTGTGAAATCGGAGCCGTAAACTGAATCATATCCACACCGTCAAGCTTCCGAAATCCAGAAATAATTCCATTTGAAACGGAATTAAACAACCCCAGCGGACTTCCGATGGCAACGACTTTCTGTCCCCGGACCAGTTCCTTTCCGCCCTTATAAACCGGAAGGGGACACAACGTCCGGTTGATCCGTATCACCGCCAGATCCAGAACCTGGTTATACTTAATCACCTCATCCGTGGCATAAACCTCTTCTTCATCCTCAATTCGTACAGAATAAAACTGTCCCCCGCTGGCGACATGATTATTGGTCAGAATATATCCGTCTCTTCCAACCATAATGCCTGACCCGGTTCCTATGATATCACCTTTTCTGTCATGTATCGTAATCATAACAACCGACGATGCCAACAGCGCCAGTTCCTCAAAATCTTTTTCCTGACTCCTGATCCTTTCCCGGATTCCGGTATTTTCCTTAGCCTTGATATTTTCCGGCTTTCTCGCCATTCTCTGTGATTCTGCTACTGCAGCTCTGGTTTTGAGATCCCGATCCGGTCTTCTGATATCGACAACCGGATGGGATATTTCCTTGTCAGCTTTCTCCGAAACCGAAGTTTCCTGATAAATACAAGGATTATAAGGTGGAATCCTGCATTCCTGAAAAGAACCCAGTATCATTTTCTTTGACAAGCCCAGTTTTTCCAATTGCTCCTCAATGTCCGATTGACATTGCAGCAAAAGTACATCCGCCCCCATCAGGGTGAGCAAGTAGCAAAAGAGATATTCCTGCCTTTTTATGATATTGCTGAACACAATTTTCATAGAACATCTGAAATCCCAATCCTGCATCAGTTCTGCTCCAACCATATCAAACCAATACAACAATTTTACAACAAAATTCTTTTCTATGGAATCATTGACATGGGGCGTACATCCTTTGAAAAGCCGTGCAACAACATCACAGGTATTTCCAAGAACCCTCTTCAGTTCTTCTCTTTCTTCTGTTACTTTTGTGACTACATACTTTCTGCCATTCTTCATCCAATTTTCATAGCAAGCAGAATAGCGGGCAATTTCCTCAGCCGAAACAAGATTCGAAAGATGATCAACTCTGTGATATCTGCCCCTGCCCGCCAACATATTCTCAGACAACGTCCGGTCCATCTTTTCAAGTTCAACCGCTAATGTCTGATTGACACCCACGGCCCTGATAAAATAGACATCTTTACACCCATGATTGATACCACCTTTCATCTTTGCAAATGCATCCAAAGATGGGATGTTCATCACATTATATCTGGTTTTTAAATTTTCATCCTCCATATTGCTTCACCTTCTCACGTAACATAGCCATCACCATACATGAAAGCCAAAGTCATGCTTTTTCATGCAAGCATGAAACGCATAACCTTTTGACCCTTATGATACACGGATTGCTCCGCATTTCATACTCCCGCAATCCTAAAAACATTCGAAATCCGCCCTATTCGGGCTACTTTCTCATGTTTTACGGGTCCCAAAGTCATGCTTTTTCATGCAAGCATGAAACGCATAACCTTTTGACCCTTGTATCACATCAATTTTACCATATCATTTAAGAAATAACTATGAATTTATTTTAAAAAATGCTATAATACTTTGATCATAAGCAATTACATCATAAGGAGCATTTTACGTGAAAAACTCAATACGATACTATAGTGTCGGCGCCCTTTTGTACTGCCCTGCGAACAAAGAGAGCATTGTTCATTCGTTGGTTCATCAAAAATTCGGCAGTCACTATTCTCTTGCATTATGTCTTGAGGATACCATTCATGATGACTGCGTGGAAGAGGCAGAACATAAATTGGTACATACCATCCAGACGCTTTTTACGTTTTCAAAAAGCAGACAATTTTTTATACCTAAGATATTTATAAGAGTCCGGCAATCTGGCCAGATCATAGATTTAATGAGACGTTTTGGGGATTCCGGGGAACTGATTACCGGATTTATCATCCCTAAGTTTTCCCTTGAAAATGCAGATGATTTTATCAGCGCAGTTTCTCTCATCAATCAGAATTCTGAAAGACCAATCTACATGATGCCCATTTTTGAAAGCCCCACTCTGATTGATCTTCGGAACAGATACCAGATTCTATATACGTTAAAAGAAAAGTTAGATCACATTGAGGAACTGGTACTGAATATCCGGGTCGGCGGAAATGATTTATGCCATATGTTTGGTCTCCGAAGAGGAAGCGATGAATCCATCCACGCCATAAAACCGATTTCCGATATTCTCTCCGATATCATTACCGTATTTGGAATGGATTACGTGGTCTCCGGTCCTGTCTGGGAATATTACAGCGGCAGTCACTGGGATACCGGATTGATGAAGGAACTGAAAGAAGACCGCTTATGCGGTTTTATCGGCAAGACCGTGATCCATCCCAATCAGATTGCACTGGTAAATGCTGCCTATCAGGTATCACAGAAAGACCTTGACGATGCAAAATCCATCTTAAACTGGGATGTTGCTTCTCCTTCCCTTGTATCGGGAAGCATTGAAAAAGAGCGTATGAATGAATATAAGACCCATTCAAACTGGGCGTTAAAGACAATTCTGCTCTCCGAAGTATACGGGGTGAAAGGAAAATAACAGAAACTTTAAAATCTCATCAAAAGGACAGGAGGTTATTACAACTGATGAAAACTGCAACCGGAACCAGAGAAAACATAAGAATTATCGAAGAATACACAAGCGGAGGTTTAAGAGTGGAAGTATTGGAATACGAAAAACTTCTGGGGATATCCAATGCTTCGATGGCACAGCAGGTCTACTTTATGGAAAAACAGCACATCCGTGTCAGACAGATTGCTTTATACCTGAACAATGACAAAGTCACAATCGAAAAAGGCGCCATGAGCTACTTTCAGGGTAATATCCAGATGGTCAGCGGCGTTACTCTGGGCAATGCACTGGGACGAATGGTAAGAGGGGCTGTCACAGGCGAACAGATGGCTCAGCCGGAGTATACCGGCAGCGGACTATTGGTTCTGGAACCCTCCTTCAAACATTTCCTTGTGCTGGAATTGGCAGAGCGGGAATCTATTATTATTGATGACGGTATGTTCTACTGTGCACAGGGCAGTGTCACCGTAAAGGCGGTTTCCCAGCGGAATCTCTCTTCTGCCATAGCGGGCGGAGAAACCCTTTTCCAACAGCAGCTTACAGGACCTGGAATCGTCATTCTGGAATCCATTGTTCCTATGTCAGAAATTGATATCATTGATCTCAATAACGACACTTTAAAGGTGGATGGCAATTTTGCCGTATTAAGGACAAGCACCCTGGACTTTACAGTAGAACGAAGCGCCAAAACACTGATTGGCTCCGCAGTCAGCGGGGAAGGACTTGTGAATGTATACCGCGGAACCGGACAGGTATGGTTAGCGCCTACAATCAAAGTTTATAAAACGCTGGACGCCGCCCAGGGCTTTGGCACCTTAAATACCACCAACATGAATATGAATACCAGCCGCTCATAAAAATACTGGTGGCGATTGCGAGAGCACGAAGGGCAAAGCAATCAGCTTTCATGTATGGTAATTGTCTGCTTCAGCAGAAAATCTGCGCCAAATTCAAGAACCACAGGAGACTCTGTCAACTGAATTTGGCGCAGATAAAATCTTCCACCTCTACACTTTATGATATTTTTCAATCATACATTCATGCTTTTTGGTATCTTTATCATAGTTAATTCCTACCAGAAGAATATCTCCTCCATAGTTCTCAATTACCTGAACATAATTTTTTTCTTTTATCTGGTTAATAGCTCCCTTGGCCGACTTGTTCCACTTTAATTCAACAACAATTGCCGGCTTATTGGAGTATTTACGCGGCAGGAATACTAAATCAGCCCGATTCCTGTCGGCAATTCCTGAATGGTCATATAATTATCTACTCTGCTGATATATGCCAACTCAATAACACTGCGCAAAGACTGCTCATTATTATAAAAATCGGGGGAAGTATTTGCACTATGTGCTTCCTCTATCAATCTTGCTACTTCATCAGCATCCATCCGAATCGTTGCATCTATCAGTTGATCTGACATTTGAATTGCTTTCACAAGCTCCGGTCTGTTCCCATTCCTGACTGCTCTGATAAACTCACCACGTACTTCTTCGTTGGGAATAAATACCGATTGGGCAGCTTCATCATATGCCAGATAGCCCAGATGAACCAACAAAGTAAGAACGTCATCTTTACTCTTGAAAGATGTCATATCATTCTGAAAAGAACCAATATCAATTTTGCAACTTACACCGCCAAGCATAGAAATAATTGTTTGTTTAAGGCCATCCATATCCAGATCAATATAAACCTGCAAAGCTTCATAAGTCTCTGTATTGGTCCAATAGCTTCTGTAGTCCTCTTCCATCATTGCATCTATAATCGATTTGGGATTATAGATATGACCTGCTCTCTTAAACTTATATCCGTCATACCATTTTTGAGCTTCTGAAAACTTCATGCTGAATGTCCTGCACAGCATTTTAACTTCTGTCTCCGTGAATCCAACATACTTCGCCAATCTCCCCGGAGCAATCATAGAAAACTCATCAAAAATATTCAATGCAGAATGCGTACCATATTTTTTCACAGGCAAGATACCTGTCATATAAGCCACCTTAACATAAGTTCTGTCTTTGAAAAGATCCCGCAGAAAATCCAGATACGTCTCCTGCGCTCTTGTATCGTCTTTAGCAACTCTGAAAATACAATCCCATTCATCAATGATAAATACAAATCCTTTATTGGCGCTGTTGTCATTCGCATATACAGCTTCAAGCGCATCCGGAAGGCTGACTTCATTTTTATCAATAAATCTGCCATACCTGCATTTTATCTCTGACAGCACCTTGTCTTCCATGTAACGTACCAAATTCTTTGGTTCTCCGGCTTTTCTTAAGAACTTCTGCACATTAAGAAAAATCACATCGTATTGATTCAAATTCTGTGCATATGATTCATCCTTTGCAATCTCCAGATGACTAAACAACTTTCCCGAGTCACAACTTTTATCATAATAGGCTGATAGCATAGTTGCTGCCATAGATTTACCAAAGCGTCTGGGTCTGCTGACACAGATAAATCTTTTACTCTTTCCAATCCTACTGTTAACAAAAGCAATCATTCCACTCTTATCAACATAAATGTCATCATTTACAGATATACAAAATGCATCATTGCCTGGATTCAGATAAATCCCCATCTCGTACTACCCTCCTTTCCGAAGCACACACCAACATCTTATGATACACGATTTCTCCGTACTTCGTGCTCCCGAAATCCTAAAACATTGGAAATATACGCTCTAATTCCCCATCAGGTATCCGCCAGCTTTTTTATGATCCCGCAGGATTTATAATGGACAAGGGGTTCGTATGCAACCGATACTCCCTTTTCCTCTGCCAGTCTTTTTATATGCGTCAGAGAAACATCATCCTTGTACTCCTCGCTGATCAGCACTTTCCAGGGAATTCTGCGCAGCAGTACCCTGGTGGTCTCTCCGATTCCGGGTTTAATCAGGTTGATATCGTCGATCCCATATTTTCCTGCAAGTTTTCTCACCTCATCAATCCCCATTCCTGGAATCTCTTTCTCCTCCACAGCCAGATTAACCGGCTCCATCACAAATTCTGCTTCTATTGCGCGGATAAAATCATAGGAAAGATCAGCGTCGATCAATTCTCCATAATATACTGCCCCATGAAAGTCACTTTTCCCTATGATATCATCCCTCAGAAATGTCCTGCTGACCAGTCCGGAGACCGTAGCATTCAGACAGGAGCTGGGAATCAGGATATCTTCATGAGTGCCGCAAAGTTCTGTCATATTGGCGGGATCTGCAACAACCGCCAGATCTGTTGACACCCCCTTATAAGCTACAAGAGCTTTCTCTAATTCCTTTAATATGGCTCCTTTTCCGATCCAACCATCAACAAAAAGAAGATCTTTGGCAGTGTGATGGCAGAGCAGATACTTCATGGCATTCCCGTCAATCCCTCTGCCTCTGATAATAGAGATAGAGTAGTGCATCACATCAACGTTCCATCTTTTTGCAATATAATGTTTTAATAAAATCCCAATCGGTATTCCCGCTCTGGCAAGAGAGACCAGAACAACATTTTTCCCTCTTTCGGCAATGATTTTTTCCGCCAGTTTTCCCACCGCCAAAGCCACAGGCTTTGCATAATTCCGAAGCGCCTCTCTGTATGCCTCCATATATTTTTCACTGGGGACATATTCAATCGGCAACATCTCACAATAATGCCGTCCTGCCTGAATCAACCGCTCCCGCTCCTTCGTGGACTGGGGTTCCACCATACCTGTAATATCTTTTAATAATAAAATTACATCCTCTTCCCGATAAGAACTTCTCAACCTAGCACCACCTTACGAAATAAATTTCCTGATTTCCGCAGGAATGAACTGCATGAACCAATGAATATATTCCTTCTTTTTCTTCCGAATCTGAATCCGTCATAATAATTACTTTATCGTATCGTTCAATATCATAAAGAAATGTCTTTCTCCCTTTATCATATAAACTTACCAGTTCATACCTTGTATGAAGCGGATAAATTTCTTCCTTACTGACTGCGATGGGGCTCCGGGTTGTCGCATGACATCTTACAAAATTGCCTTTTTCCTCTATGTACTTCGCTGTCAGAAGCGCCGGATACATAAACTCTTCCGTTCCGAGAACCAGAATTTTCTGCCCCGTACCGATCTCGATTCCAGAACAAATCTGCTCCCATAGCTTTTTACATGCTTTCAGGTAGTTCCCACCCCAGTTCAGCCTTCTGGCATTCCGATAATCAGAGACAGTCAACATTTTTAACTCAACTTCCGGCATCTGTGTACTGCTGCTGCAATATATTCCGTTGCTGCAATAGCTTTCGGCAATCCTGGTATACGAATCATGGTTTGTTTTTACAAGATAATGGAGCTGAATATTTCGCTCTTCATACCGCTTCCTCGCCTGTTCATTCATCCCGTTCAACAAAGATGCAACTGAAAAACAGACTCTTTTTCCATAAACCTTTTCAATAATATCAATAATATTCAAAATTGTATTGCCGGTTGTAACTTCATCTTCCACGAAAATGATGCGATCCATCTGATCAATCACCAAATCCAGATCTGTCCTGATCAGTTTTTGCTCTGTTGCATGGCTATGGGTCTCCGAGAAAAACAAATAATTGACTCCCCCGATTTCTTCCCGTGTGGTCTGCATATAATAAGTATCCAGTTTTACAGCCAACGCCGCCCCGATTGCAGTAGCCGTTTCCGCAAAACCAACCAACAATAGCTGTTCTCCTGAATATGCCTCTTTCACCAGTTCTGCCAGTGCATCAAACATCTCAAAAGCGTTCTTCGGACTTACCGGTATATGCTTACCCTGCAGTCTGTTGACAACCAGATATTTTCTTTTTGTATTATTCTCTCTTTTCGCAATTCTAACCAGATCTTCCTCTTTATACATAATAATCTCTCAAATTTCCTTTCCCAAAATACCAAAAACACAGACAGATAACAGGGATATTATACCATCCTTCCCTGCTTGAAACAATCAGGGGATTGCAAAAAGAGCTGCCCGCCGATTACTTCAGCAGGGCAGCCTTTTTCATTAGAGAAGAGAGTTTTTTCGGTTTTGCCGGGTCATATAATCCGACGGCGTTTCCCCTTCGTATTTTAAAAATACATGGGTAAAATATGCCGGATCTTCAATTCCCACCAGTCTTCCCACTTCGTACACTTTATTCTCCTTTTTACCCAGGATTTCTTTTGCTTTTTTAATCCTGTATTTATTTATCGCATCTGTAACGGTCGCATTGGTTTCTTTCTTATATACTCTGCTCAAATAACTGCTGTTCACATATAATTCCTGGCTGATAATCTTAAGACTCAGCTTTTCCTGATATTTTTTTCTGATAATATCATTCACATGTTTTACCAGTACATTCTGGTACTCCGTATTACCCCGCAGCATACTGAACACATCCTGGCAGACCTTCATCATAACATCCCAGAGACTTGCCTTTGATTTTGCAGTATAGACTGCTTTCAAAAGGCTCTCCGAGTCAAATATAGCATCTTCTGATTCCATCCCTCTGACCTTGCGATGAAGATAGGAAGTAATGGCATGTGTGTCTGCCTGACACTGCTCCAGAGGCCTGGCCGGCTCTTTCAGGTATTCCAGATACTCCTGATAAAGCGTGTCCCTCCTCTCCTTACTTTCCTCCCGCAGGGCTACATACAGATTCCGCATATAACTGTCAATATCCCAGTCATCCATCCAGACCTGCTTTTTCTCCGCAATCTCATCCAAAAGGCAGACCGGATTCTCATCCGAATAAACATTGGACAGGTTCCGCATCGCCTGACGCCTGCCCTTTAAAACATTCTCCGTTCCTTCTACAGGTGCGCTGACACCCATCCGAATTCTCATCTGGAGAAATGTATTTGCCAACGACAAAAACTTTCCCAACTTCCTCACAAATTCTTCCTTCTGATATCCGGAATCGTATTCCAACTGCTCCACCACAAAATAAAACGTGTTCTCATCACTCAGCATCAGAATCATCTCCTGCCCTCCGATGGTACTGTTCAGCAGATTTTCCAATGCCTTTTTGTTCTGTTCTAAATTGATCTGATGATCTGGTTTCACCTCGCAGCCGCAAACCCGGTACCAGATACCTTTTCTCAGATCTGAAATTTCTTCCGGTCTCCGGCTCTGAATCTCCGCCAGTTTTCTGGTCACCCGTCTGACCGCTTTTGGAAGTTCTTCCATAAATTCGTTCTTTACCACAAAATCTGATACCTGATGCTTGATTGCCTGCTGTGCATACCCGAAATCTGAGTACGCTGTCAGAATAATCACTCTGATTTCCGGATATTTTTCACGCAGGATTCCTGCCAGTTCCATTCCGTCCATGACCGGCATTCTGATATCCGTAATCACGATATGTACCGGAACTTTACTTTCTTTTAAAAATGTCAGTACTTGCTCTCCGTTCCGAAAGGAACCGACCACCTCGCACCCAAGCTCCTGCCATCTGGTCAAGTCTGTGATTCCCTCTCTGATGTTCTTCTCATCATCCACGATAATTACCCGATACACACCTGTTCCTCCTCTATCATCGGTATCCTGATCTGCACGATGGTTCCTTTGTTTATCTGACTTTTCACCACCAGACCATACTTTTCACCATATATATATTTAAGCCTGATATTTACATTCTTTAATCCCACTTTTTCTCTTACCGGCTTGTCATGTTCCTTCTCCTCACTTTCTCTTTGATACTGCAAAACATCAAACCCTACTCCATTATCGGTCACCGAGATCAGAAGATCCCCTCCGTCCCGGCATATACGAATTGCTACTACTGCATCCTCATCCATAGTTTCAATGCCGTGAATCACTGCATTTTCTGCAATTGGTTCAATGACAAACTTAGGAATCCTATATTGCTTAATCTCCTCGTCCTCCACCTCTATCACATAAGACAATTTGTCCTCAAACCTCATTTTCTGCAAATACAGGTAGAACTCTGTATATTTTAACTCTTCCCCTATGGTGATGATTCTTCTGTCACTCGTCTGAATACTTGCCCTTAACAAAGAGGATAATGCCGATACCATATTAACGATGCACTCGTCTGAACTCCTCTTTGCCTTAATCTGAATCGTCAGCAGAACATTGAACAAAAAGTGGGGATTCATCTGATGCTGTAAAAAATTAATCTCCATCTCATTCAACAACAGCTGCGATTGATACTTGTTCTGAATAAGCTCTTTGATTTCCGTCGTCATCTCGTTGAAGGCATCCCCGAGCATATCAATCTCCACATCGTTGTACTTTCTCATCTTTATCTCGTAATTCTTCTCCTTGGCGCTCTTCATCGCACAAACAAATTCATTGAGAAACTCTGTAGAACGAATCGACAGCAAAAATGCAATCCACAAAAATGCGGCAATCAGTACAATATTCAGCAAAAGATACGATCTCATCCCCCCAAATACCTTCTCTGAAAGCAACTTCTTAGGATAAAAATAGATAAAATTCATCCCCGTCTCTTTCAAAGGCTTTGCTACCACAAGATATGTTTCTCCCTCCTGCTCTATCTCCTGCTGCTTTTCCCGTACTCCCTCTGCAACGGAGGAATCCAGATATGTGCCCAGCAGCTCTTCCCTGTTGCTTGAATAAATCATTCCATTTTGATCTGTTATATATACCATAGAACCTTCATATTCAAGCAGGTCCTGATACTTCTTTTTGATATCTGTCTCCTTAGTTGCAATTAATATGCCAAGCTGCCTGTCGCTTTCAAAATCTGCCTTCAATCTTCTTACATGAAAAATAGTATTTCTTCCTGATACGATGGGTATACTGTAAACATATTCTTCCTCACGTTCCGAAAGCGTATCATACACCTTCCGTGATTCATTGATAATCGTAGTCTCTCCATTTGACTGAATATCCGTATACCCAAGCAATTCTCCATTATCAAATATTGATGCGTATTCAATCATATTCAGTTTTTTGGCATTACTGTACATCAGGATTCTTTGAAATTCTTTATTTAGCGCCTCCCTGCGGATATAAAATTCCGGATTTTCTTTGTTATAATAATCTTCATCCTCAATCCAGCTTCTGACCCCGCTGCTGGCTGCCAGCTCCAGTACGGTATTCTCTATAAGCACAAACGATTGATCAAGAGAATCTGTCATTGCAGAAACTGTGGTGTCAATATTGCTGGAAATATTGTCTTTCATACTGTTATACATGTAAAAAAACAGCATACCGCCCAACAATGTCATTCCACAGAACATGGCTCCTGTAAATAATAGAATAAGCCTGTTTCTGAGAGAAAAGAAGGAAAATTTCTTTTTTAAGTATAACATCTTTCCATCCTCCCCTTTATAATGGTTATCACCATTATAGCACAGAATTTTGAATAATGATGTCTCTTTTTGTCGATTTTTATCGAATTTTCTCGATTTTCTTCCTAGTTTTTCCACAATTCCCCTCTTCCTTTGCAACCTGTCCGCCAAATGTTTTTTATCCGACAAGTACAATTTGCATATACGCTCATCAACAGTAAAGCAGCCGATCCCCCCAGGAACCGGCTGCCTTAACGCCTAAATTATAAACGGACATGTCTGCTGACGCAGACATCACCATATATGAAAGTCAGATGCACAACCAGACGATTTCCTGCACATTACTTTTCAGCCTTTTCCAGATATCTGTGGATAATTGCGGCACATTCTGCACGGTTTGCCTGATCCTGCGGTTTTAAAAGCTGTCCGTCTGCTCCCTGGATGATACGGTTGGCAACCGCCCAGGACATTCCCTCTCTTGCAAATTCGCTGACAGAGCCCTCATCCGCATAGAAGGAAAGATCACCATCCGCCGTAACATCCTGACCGCTGTATGCTGCATAGCGGCGCATCATAACAGAGAGTTCCTCACGGCTTATGCTCTTATCCGGTGCATACAGTCCTGTATCTACATATCCTGTGACAATCTTATTCTCACTTGCCCACATCACCGCACTGGTATAGAATTCACCGTCTTTTACATCCGGGAACTTATCCTCATATGAGATCTCAGGACTGCCTGCCATTCGATAGAGAATTGTTACAAACTGTGCGCGGGACAGCTCTGTTTCCGGACCAAAGCGTGTTTCCTTCAAGCCGGTCATAATCCCTCTTTCACTCACATATTCCACATCACCATAGAACCAGTCATTCTCATCCACATCCACAAATGCCAGAGGCGCCTTCGTCAAGCGTTCCAGCGCTTTGTCAATTTCTTCCTGTGTGGCATCCCGTTTCAGCAGAACTTGTTTCGCTGCTTCCAGAGCATCTCCCGGAAGTGCATTCTCCACGGCACGCTCCAAAGCGGTCTTATCGGTACGTACAGAGTACATCTTCATCAGCGGCGTACCCAAACCATAAGCATTCTCATTAATTACCTCACCTGCACCGTTGATCTTGCAGGCATACAAATCATCCGACATAAACGGACCGGCATAGTACCAGTAAGAACCATAGGTATCATCCGTATTGTCCATCGCAAAGAAGATGGCATAATAGGTATCTCCGTCCAGATGGATACCCGGCTCAAAAGTAAAGGTGTTATCACCGTCTTTTACGCTGTCCGCCGCCAGACGTGCGGTACCCAGACAAGTATCCAGAGTGAAATTGTCCTCCTCCAACGTATAGATGCTGATCAGACAATCACCGAACGGACCTGAATATTTCCTTAATTTTACCTCCAGCTTATCAAAGTCAACATCCTCTGAACCAGTCTTAAAAGTAGCATAACGGTAACGCTGGTCAGACTTTTGTCCGAAAGTAGGCTGAGCAGTCTGGTTCACACCTGTAAAATAATCAAATGCTACATCGTAAGTCTTCCGTTCAACCAGCCCCTCCACAGCGCTGCGGATCGCCGCAGCAGCATCCAGAAGTTCTTGTGTTGTTCCTTTTTCCGTCAGAGCTTTTCCGGCAGCGATGGCATCAGTCAGTGCCCCGGCAGTGGAAGCAACATACAAGTCTAAATCTTCTCTCGCAGCTTCTGTCAGAGCTGTATTCAGTTCTGCCAACGCCTGATCATGTTCCATAAGTCCGGCTGTATTCTCCTGTAAGGTGATGGTCACCTTCTTTATACCGGCAGGTATCTGAACACTGCCCCTGGCAGCATCAAACGTGCAGCCCTCTGAGACAGATTCGATGTTGTCTACGAATGCCAGCAATTCCAGACTGACTGTATTCTCCAGTTCGTCACCCGTCAGTTCAAAGGTGACAGTCTTATCGTTGGTATTCATATGGAAACCAATCCGTTTCCCGCCGCCGCACAGATAATTGGAAATCTTAATTTCCTCACCATCAGCATTAAACTCCAACGGCAGACCACGTCCGGCAATTATGCTGCCGTCTGCCTTCTCCGCAAAGAAGGAGTCGATCAGCACCTTGGTAGCAGTAGACTGCCCCCACATATGCTGGCAGGAACCGCCTCCTCCAAAGGAACTTTCCCGATCCCAGACCGTATTGTCATTGGGGTAGGCTACGCCTTCCCACCATCCATAGAGGCCTCCCATGGAGTTATTGATCATCCACAGATAAGCCTCAATACCGCCGTCGCGCCATTTTTCTCCGCTCAAAGCTCCGGAGAAGTAGCCCGCATTATAGGCAGATGAGAAATATCCATGAGGATAACCGCCCATATTATAAGGAGAGTCAAACACTGTACTCTTCTGCTCTGTAATAAAATCATAGGTCTGATCCGTCATATCCAGCAGCCAGGAATCCTGATCCGCTCCAAAGAGATAACCATCCCAGTCCCAACGGCCAAACAGGTAATGAGCCGCCCAGTTGCCGTCCCGAACATCCGAGCGTGCAGACAGTTCATTTGGAACTACCATGCTGATCGGGATATAGTCAAAATCATATTTCTCCATGGTGTCAGCCAGAACCGCTTCCACACTCTTTCTCAGACTGTCATATTCTGCCTTTGCCCAGTCATACTCCGCTTTATAGCTTTCGTCTCCGGTCTTGGCATAGAATTGATCACAGATATAAGAATAAGTGGTCAGACCGAACAGTGAAGCCCAGTTGTCAATTACCCAGTAGCCATAGCTGTCAATCGCATCTGTCCTCTTCATGATTCGGGCCGGATTACCATCCTCATCTAAAATGTTCTCATTGTAAACTTCCCGCTCAGAAGCAATTTTATGTGTGTTGGTTTTGATGCCTGCATGTCCGCCGTTGTCTTCAAAGAAGCTCAAAACAGTATCAAAATCGCCGGTTTTCTGCAGATACAAGGCGAAAGGCCAGGAGAATTTCCATGCCGCATCGGGATACTGAATATTCATCAGAATATACTGTGCGTAATCTGCAAAATGCTCCGTATGACCAGATTCAATCAGCGAAGCCAACATGCCGATTACATCATGGTCAAACACCCGGTCATAGCCATTCTCTCCTACATGAAGTTCATATCCGTCAGAGATAATCAGCATATAGATGTAACCTGCCTTGTAGGCATTGATCAGCTCTGTATATTTCTCCGGAACAGACTGAATATCGATAACCTTTTCCAGTCTGGTATTCCAATAATCCTTCATATGATTATAATGTTCATCGAAATTACCCTGAGCAGCCAAAACTGCATCTTCAGGATAAGCGTAACTTCCGCCGAACCGGTCCGCACCAATACAATATTCCCGAACTACGGTTTCACCTGCCTGAACCTGCCTTACATTCTTCGCTGCATCGTTCAGCGGAATCAGATCACTGCTGACTCTTGGCAGAAGCTTGACCTCATCATTGTTATTGGCTACGGTCATGCGGGAATAAGCAACCTCATACTTCTTACCGTCTATGACAACCAGATCTGCAAAATTCTCGATCTTGTAGTCCATGCCGTTTTTGCTGTACTCACTGACAAAGCAAGGCAGATATCCTTCTGCATTATACCAGTTGATAGATTTGGAAGGCAGTCCTGTCACGCCAAAAGTAATCACTTTATTACCATTATCCCGAAGCCGATAGGTTCCATCCACCCAGGCAATGGGGGCATCCTTATCTCCTTCCCATCCAAAAGAAGCTGTCAGACCACTTGCATAGGCATTTGCAAAGCTGCCGGTAGTCTGACTGGTCTCTACAGCCGTAATTGCTGCTGACAGGAATATGTACTCACTGTAAGCTTCCTCATTCGTCAGACCCTCGTTTTCCAAAACAGCCTTTGCACTGTCCAGAGCTTCTGTAAGCTGGTTGATAAAATACGCATCAATTTCTTCATTGAGCCATGCTTCAGCTGTTATAACCGTTTCCTGCAGCAGATCAATGTAATCGGTTCCGTCATCCGCCTCACTTCTGCTCAGCGTAATACCGGACATCGATGTATTGCCCCAGACATTTGCCTTATTCGTAAGCTTTCCATAAATCTCAATAGAAGTACCAGGCGCTACGGTAACCGCATACTTCAGCAGTTTCGAAGAACCGCCGGCTGTCAGTTCGGTATTGGTGTAAATGGGATTCTCCAGATCACCGTCGGCATAAATCCAAATCGCTGAACTTGCCTGCCAGATACCAGAAACGAAAGACAATGTCTGAATTGCATCCGCTGCCGGGATTGATATCTTCCAGCCTGCTTCCTCTTCCACCGGACCGCTGTACTCTCCGTTGCGGTAGCTGAGTACGCCGCCTTTTTTTAGTCCGGTGCTGGTTTCCGTCGGCATACCTCCGGACCAGGAATAGGCAACAGCAGAATCAGAAAAGCTGGATGCCAGTTTCATCTCGCCTAACGTCTCAAACTGGATAATATCCACTGCTTTTTTCTCTGCAACTGCATTTTCATCCCCGATTACAACCCGAAGTGAAGCAGGTGTGTTCTCAGCAATCCAGGCATTGTTTTCATTGATCTTACCGGACGGAAGAGAAGTTTGGGCGTTACACCACCAATAGTTATCATCTTGACTGGTTGTCTCCTGTGTCAGTGCTACTGCATAGGTCACGCCGGCTTCCAGATGAATGTCCTCGCCAAACCCAAGAGTCAGTGCTGTATTGCTGGTAATCTGATCCGCAGGAATTGTTGTACCGGCCAAAAGCTCCGGAGTGTCTCCCATCTTATAAAGTCCCGCAATCAAAGCACTGGGACTTCCCTTTTTAATCAGTGCCACCTGAACATCAGACAAAATACCACTAACCTTGGGCGTAAAAGTCTGATAACGCATCACCTGATCTTTCACCTGACCAAAGGTTCTGCCGCTTGCAGCACTTACATTCATAAAATCAATGATCTCTGCCGTCGGCTCCTCCTCCTCCGGAAGTGCCTTTCGATTAATCTGCTCGCTGGTAATATGCATCCAGTCCACGGTTCCCTCTTTCGTAAGATCCATGGTACCGGAAGCATTTGCAACCTCCACCAAAACCCGTCCATTGTTCTTCTCTTTCTCCTGCCCCGTTTCCGCAGCAACTGCCACAGGCGCTGCTACTGCAGCCGTGGAAAACGTCATAACCGAAGCAAGCATCAAAGAAAGAACTTTTTTCATTTTCCAATGCAACATTTTCTCCCTGTCTCCTTTCCTTAATTGTTTGATAATACCTTCTGTCCCGTACTCTTTTGCTGTTTTTATTATATTTGAATTCTTAATAACAATAAATTTATAATCCTTACTTTTCATTGTAACAAATTGACTTTTTCTCCACCCGGAAGACGATGCCTATAAATTTTTTTACCACTTTTTGTATTCTTTCGATCTTTTACCGCCAGATCTTGAGTATAAAGGAACAAAAATGGCCTCCCCGGAGGATTTTATCGTATGGGAGGCGAAGCTTCCTGTACAACAAAAACAGGCAGGAAACCACCCGGCCGTTTCCAAACGGAGGTTCCCTGCCTGAACACACAACACTTTGATACAGTGATTGGTTCTTTATAAAATTATTTTATGCCCTTCTCCAGATATCGCTGGATCATCGCAGCACCTTCTGCGCGGTTTGCACTTCCCTGAGGATCAACAAAAGTGCCGTTATCTTTTCCTTTTATGATTCCGGCTCCTACTACCCACTTCATGGCCTCCTGTGCAAAACTGCCGACTTCATTTCCGTCCCGGAAGCTGTTTAAGTCTGCTTCTTCACTGACCGGATCACCTTTATACTGTGCGTAACGATACAGCATCACTGCAAATTCTTCACGGCTGACAGCCTTTGCCGGAGCAAAAAGTCCGGTATCAGCGTATCCGTTTACAATTTTATTTTCGCTTGCCCACATCACAGCATCCGTATACCAGGTTTCGTCTTCTACATCCGGATACAGTTCCTGATATTCCACATCGGTCTTACCGTTCATACGATAAAGAATCACCACTGCCTGAGCACGTGTGAGGTTCTCAAATGGTTGAAAAGCAGCATCTCCCATACCAGTCATAATGCCGTTCCCGCTGACCAAACGAACTGCTTCATAATACCAGTCGCCTTCTTTTACATCCTCAAAGACCGGAGCATCTGTTCCCTGATTCTCCACGTCATCACAAACTTTTTTCAGTTCTGCGGCTGCATCCTTCATCTCTGATACCGATGCCTGATTTGTATCTACTTTTTCGGCCACTTCCAGCGCTGCTCTCAGTTTCTCAACGGCACTCTCACTATAAGTTCCGCTCAGCATCGCTTCTGCTTTGGCTGTCTGCGCTTCCAACACAGCCCGGGCATCCAGCAGATCCTGTATTGCTGCCTGCGCCAGCTCCAGTGCAGAGGCATTTGTGACCTTTGCTTTCTGGGAATCATTCAAAGCATGATATTGCTCTTGTATCATATCAACTGCTTCCTTATCAGCAAGGCGGATATTCTCCATATCCGGAAGCATCTTTATCACCTCTGTCATACGCTCCGCGGGAGTTTTGCCTGCTGCCGCTTCCATCTTTTCAAGCAGACCTGCATCTACCTTTTCCTTTTCTTCTTCATTCAGTGCATCATATCTTGACTTAATCTGTGCAATTTCGGAGGGATAAAAATAAGAAGTAATGTCCTTCACATCCGGCAGAGAGGTAATTCTGCTCTGAATCTCATCACCTGTAAATCCGGTATCCCCGGTATTTTCATAGCAGTAAATATAACCCAGATCATTATACCAGATCAGAGAACCGTCCTCTGCAATATCAATAGACTGTGAACAGTACTCCGGCTGTCCGATTCCCGTCCAGACTTCATAATTGGGTTCCGTCTGGCCTTCACAATCGCTGATCACCCACATCTTCTGGCTCTTTCCATCATATGGAACAAAGTAAACATATACCTGCTGATGATTCTCCTCTGTCGCATAGGCTGTGGAAACAGCCGCGGAACCCTTAGTCTTGATATCGTCTATCGAATAGATGGTAGTCATCGTTTCCGCATCAATCACATTCACAGGTTCATTGCTTCCCATCGTACCTCCGCCTCCGCCGAGATAGATTCTTCCATTATAAATAACCGGTGATGACTGCGTACCGCCTCCGCTGTAATCCGATTTCCACTCTGAGCGGCTGTCCCTGTTGAAGGTTCCATCCTCATTCAGCTTAATGGCAGTGATCCCTGCACAGCTTCCATTTGCTCCCACCGCATTATGTGAGATATACAATCTTTCATCTTCTTTACAATAATACGGTTTTGCCTTGTTCACTCCATCCAGGTCCAGTGTGTCCACCACTTCACCTGTCTTAAAGTTTACAGCATAAAAAATATTCTGACTGTTATTTCCAAAATAAATACAGTCTCCCACAAATGCGGATGCATTCCAGGAGAATCTGGCTTGTTTTCCTTCATAGGATGTACCCACATTCAGATCGATTCCCGTCTTTTTCCAGAGTGCAGACTTCACTTCTGTGGAACTGTCCGGATCTTCATCCACAGTATCAAAACATACATAAGAACCATTTACGTAAGTTGCAGTCGTAATATAACCATCATGATACATAATCGGTGTCTGCATATCCATCTTATCAATGGCTTCCGTCACATAAAGCTGCTGCATCGTATCCGCATCAAATACCCGGATAAAAGATCCGCTTACGTCTACATCACCCAAGGAGTTGGCTTTACACGGCATGAAAATCTTTCCATCTCCGTAAGCCAGATAGATAAAGAACTGGTTAATACTTGTCCCGTATACTCTCGCACTTCCCACAGCTTTTCCTGTCGCAAGTTCAATTTTCCAGATTCTCTGATCCAGATAACAATACATGTAGTCACCTACAAGGATGGGCGTTCCCGGTGTGGCATTCCATCCGGTGGTTGCTGCATCACCAAGTAATGATGTGGAGTTAATCTTCCACCGCTCTTTTGTCTGCTCCTGGCTGATCGGTGTTTTGGCATAGGATACACCCGGAAGATCCGCATGTCCCAGAAATTCCGGCCAGTCAAAGGCAGTGGGAGAAAGCGGATATTCAACGGCATACTCCAGGGTGTTGATTATGCTCTCCGCATCAAGCAGAATGCTGTAATTTGTTACAACCTCTTTTGCCTCATCACTGAGGGCATCGTAAGAAGCCCGCAGCTCTTCGACCTGTGTCTTCCTCTCCAGACTTACGGTTCCCAAACTATCCAATGCCGCAATCAGATTTTCCACCTTCTGCTTTTCTTCAGCTGTAAGCTGCTTTCTTGTAATATTTACCTGAATTGTTGAAGTAAGGTTCTGACTCGTATCGGTCACAACAATTTCCACTTTAACAGGATCATCCGCTATCTCTTTAGTCACTCTGGTGGTATTGGCTCCATCCACTGTCATAGATGTGCTTCCTGTCCTGGAAGATGTCTTCGCTGCAGAAACCGTCACCTGCTCCGTATTCGCCGGAACCTGTATGTCATATTCCATTTGAGCCGGATCAAAGGTTACCAGATTCCTGCTGCTTTTATCTGTAGTCACGGTAAGACTGCTCAGAGAAAGATTACGGGTTACCGCAAACTGATACGTATGTGCAGTTCCTTCCTGCCCTTCGGGAGGCGCTACCGTAATCGTGAATTCATTCACCCCATTGCGCAGACAATAATCGGCGGTTGCTGCTGCTCCTGTATGATCCAAAACCACACTTACGGGAACCGAAGTATAATTGTTTGTATAATTCAGCGTAACTACCGCATCTTCTGCCGCCGGAATTGCACGGAAGATCAGTTTATCCGGCTGCACCGTATTGGTCGTATTATCATAATGAGTCACTGTTGCTGTATAAGACTGCGTGTCTGCGGAAAATGCCGGATACAATTCCACCTCCGTGCCGCTTCCTCTGGTGATACTTAAAGAGTTCAGAACATATCCGGACTCTTCCGTATCTCCATATCCCACCACGTCTGATGTCACCTCTGCCCTGACTGGCTGTACCATTGCAGTTCCGGGGGCTGCTGCTATAACGGATGCTGCAAGAAGCCAGCTGATCCATTTCTTAGATTTCATATTGTACATTCAAATCCTCCTTCTGTTCCGATTATGCCGGAACAATTCCTGTTTTTTCTGCTTTATACCACTCCATAATTTTTATCGTACCAGATATCTTTACTTTCTTCTCAACCCTCTCTTCCTTTCTTTTTATCTATCTTCAACCGGAGAACCCGGATTATTTTCCCCCATGACTTTCCCAAATAAAAAAACCTTCCAAAATCGGAAGGCAAAGAGAGCCCAGCTTCTGCTGAACTTCATATATAGTGATGTCTGCATCAACAGACACGTTCGTTCACTGTCATTTTGCTTTGCCTGCGTATATTGTGTCCTGGCTTAGGTTCCTCCTACTTACAGCGCCTTCCCAGTTTCCCAGTGGCTGCCTTGTACGGCCTGCTGCTTTCGTCCCCCTTACAGTAGGGATATCTGCTCCGGATTTTCACCGGATTCCTTGCCGTCCTCTGACGGCGACAGTTCTCATATTTCCACAAAAATTTGTTATTATTTTATCACTGTTTTTCACTTCATGCAACGTGAAATCACCTTGAGTTTTATTTTTTTACACTTTTTCATTCCCATACCCAGCCGCACCTGCTTTCCCATACTGTCAACCGGATTTGTGATCTCTCACACCTCAATAATCTGCACCTTATCCTCGCTTGCAAAGTCTAAAACCTTCACTTTGCTTGCTCTCACAATATAAATATTCCGGTCTGGTGTAATCTGCCATAAAATAAAACAAACCGGAAGTTTAAACCTTTTTGAGCTTTAAACTTCCAGTTTGTCTAGTGAGTTGTTTATAATTCTGTTTAACTAATAATCAAGCAGGGAACGATCTTCTTCTATATGCCCGCTTGCTTCTTTCTTTTTTCATAGTTTATTAATATGTTTTATATGATTTAATTTATGCTTTAAATCATACATGGCAAATGTTACTTTGTCAATAGAATTTTTTTGTCAAAATAATACGTATCGTGAAAGCAGACTCTGATATGGAAAAAGGAATAAAATCGGAGCACAGATCACGAGAATAACTTTTCAAATACGCACTAACATTTTTATATCTTGCTCCATTTGCTCATAATCAAATTTTCCTTTCAATTTCTTTTTAACTACTTTTAATGACTGCAGAATATTTTTCATCAGAATTCGCTTTTTTTCAGTTATATCGCCCTTGCAATAAGCATCATAATCAGAATTTAATGATATACCTGCCATACGATAAGTGAAACTAACATGCTTGATCTCTTTCCAACCTCCTGAATTCAGAACAACTACTGGTGCTATCATCGGTGTTATTCCTATCGTATCAAGACATTCTGTGTATAACCTTATATCAATATTTTCAGATATGTATGCACACATTCTATAAATTTCATCAATCACCCCGTACTCTTGTGTATAATAAGAGGGCGAATTTATAAATAAATTCATATCCTACCACTCCTTTGTCCGCATATTTCAGTTTCTAATCATCTGCACTTTCTCTGTCATTTATTTTTCCGCTAACAACATAAACCTTGGAGGAGCTCCAATTTCTTGTTCACCCTGGTAATACCCAATACCTTTCCCACAGTAAATGATACAGATTTCTCCCATACTTGCTCTTTCTGCTGCCTGTTCTAACGATAAATATCCTATATAGTCTTCACCGATATAATAGACATTGGAAACACCGCTTAATTTAAATAGATATTCTATCATATGTATTTTATCCATATAGCCAATCGGGGTCAAACACTTCTCAATAAAAATTCCCGGTTTACTAAATCTCCATATGACCTCTTCCCTCTTTTGGGGATTATTAAGTTCCCATAGCATTCGTTCCTGCTTATTTTTTTTAATGTATTGCTTTATAATTTCTTCCTCTATTGCTCTGCTCATAATTACCTCGGACAATAATAATAATGGTCATATAATGACATGCCTTTTGTAGTTTGTCTGTTAAACCGCTTCTAAAGATTTCCTGGCGCTTAAACATCTTCAAATCCTCGTTCCCTTCTGAGACAATACACTTTCTTTTTCTCCATATGCCCTATCTCCTGTACATATCAATAACAATCTTATTTACTTTCGTTTCTTTTTATTGCTTTTTATTACTTTTGTCGAATTCACAACTCTATCTGACAGTTTTACTGCATCTCATACGTTATCTGATAGCATCAAAAAATCACCATTCGTGATACGTATTCTTTGCTCTGGATACCACTCATCATTTGGCATTACTATTAACTCACCTTTAACCGTAATCCTGGGTATCGTCAAATTATTTTTTTCTCCTGTCATTTCATCTGTGATGGCGGTATCTTGGAAAGCCCCGGAAAATAAAGATGAATTTCTCATTTTTATCGCCTTTCTCTAAGTATCATTTCCGCTATTTTATTATATCTGCATGGATAAAAATTTCTTCTAAGGATTTACCATTTAACACAGCAATACAATTATTTAAGAACTCTACACTCTGTCCAACCATTTCAACACCACTCTTTCCCACACATATCCAACCCGTTTTGGAATCATATTGAATTCCCCAATCACCATCTGTCACGCGTATTCCTTGCCCTGGATACCACTCATCATTTGACAACACTATTAACTCACCTTCAACCGTAGCCTTGGGAATTATTAAATGATTTCTTTTCCATTGCCTTTTGGGTGAATACCCTGATATGGCTTATACTTTCCCAGTGTTAAGATCTATATCCAATCCGAAGTACAAATTTCCAAATAAAATTGAAAAATCTGTTTCTATCTGAAGTTCAAGCAAAAAACTCTTTTCTTTTACATAATAAATAGGTCTTTTCTTCCGATCTATTTTCTTACTGTTTACCAAATACTCTATCATATATACCTCATTTTCTAAACAAATGATAAAACATTTTATTGTTTTTAAATCAACGGCTACTTCCCAATAACTATTTCTACTGTCATAATTCTTTCATAAGTTCATCAAATGATATATTTTACTTTGCATATTTCATACATATGATACGTTTGATTTTTGCCTTCTTTCTTACATCCTGAGAGCAAAACATCTTCAATAACTTCCCCATCTTCCAACATCCTGACCATTACAAAAATTTTCTTTCTTTTTCTACGTTCTGATAAAATTTCACATTTCCCTTTTAACTGAGGATACGGTGTTTTATTAGCCAGCAAGGCAGTTCTGAAAAAATTGTACCTGTTCATGATTTTATAACGGGCATAAAAGCTTTTCATAGTTCCCCGATGTACACAAATCCACATTACGATCACAAAGTAAAAAAGATAACAGACTGCCAAATAACTGGAAATCACCTCATTAAATGGAAGGATTACAAACAACAATACTGAATAAACAAGATATCCTATATATACTGCTATCCCCTGAACATAAATTTCTTTCGGTAACCCTTTATCCGGATGGCTATGATTATATGGAAACATCCACTTACAGATTTTTGGTTCTACACAGGATTCCCTTGGATAATCAGTTATAATCTCCCGGTAAAAACCCGGCATACTTTGGTAAATGGCTATATGTAACACGACTGCAAATCCTATCCAGAATCCAACTTCATAATAATCCAGTTCCAAACATATAAGAGCAGCTATCAATGCAATAATTCTCATACTGTTGTCCTCCCAACATCCTCAGGCAGTGTAAAGTTAAAACTACTAAAATTATCTAAACCCCAACTCTCCTTCACCAAAAAGACTCTCTGCTACCTCTAAAATTTTTTCACTAATTCTCCAAAGCAAAACAGAAAAAATATCAATCCTCTGAGCTTGCCATCATAAGTATACGCAAAAGAGGTTCTGTTAATTATTTAAGAGACAATTATGGATGCTCTCTTGTTTCTGCATAGTCATATATTAGTTCTTTAGCATAATACTTAGCTTGTCGTTCCATTCTCTTTTCATTATATTCATATTTTTTCAACCATTGATAATAATGTGAAAGTTCATGAGCAATAGAATGTAAAATAGCAGCTAATGCATTATCTTTCCCCCTCTCTCTCAACATTTCCTGATAGTCGCCAACAGCAACTTTTATATATGGCTCCTCTTTTCTATCATATGGCCAAAAAAAGAGTGCTGATGCTATCCTGCCATCCGATGACATGATTTCTTTTGATGCTTTAAAATAAACAGGTACTCTTACTGGAAACTCATATCTTTTTTTTAACCAATAAACAAATTCCTTGCAAGCTCGCTTTACTTCTTTATCCACTTCTTTATCGAAACGCAAACGTATACCACTCCTACAGCCATCACTTACAAATAACGTCCAATCTTTACATTCCCATAATTTTCTCATAACTATAAATCCACCTTCCAGTTTTCATTTGCATCAAAATCTCTTTCTCATTCACCTCATATAACAAAAACAATCTTTTTTCATTTTCTTTTCCATCCAAACGCAAATGAATACAATCTACAAAAAAAGAAAAAAGATGCATCAGAAAACTATAATCGCATGCCTGAAACCTTCCCAATTCTAAATTTATTAAACACCATTATTAATAAATTTAATTAAACTCAACGCGTTTGCCTTTACAGCAATTGTATCTTCTCTTTTTATTAATGTTTCCAGTGATTTTTTTATAAGCTGCTGATTATCAGACGTAAGAAATCCCCTTAGTACATTAATCACCGCACAACGAATATGATAGTCCTTACTATTTAAAAAGCTGGTTATATTTTTTATACTTTTTTTCTTTCCCAGAACATACAATGCATAATAACAACTCAGCATACAGTGCTCTGACTTTTGAATGTTGGACAATTTTTTAATTTTACTTACAAAGGATTTCTTCTTCAATAGATCTTCATCTAATGCTGCTGCAACATCTGACCATGACATGATTGCATAAGAACATGCCATTTCATTTTTTTCATTTAATATCGCTTTTTTTAAAAATTTCTCTACTTTTTTTGATTTAAATACAGCTAATGAATCATAGGCACTTGTTCTCACCATTGCTTTTTTATCACATGCCAATTTCAATAACACTTTTTTTGATTCGTTACTTTCGAAATTAATTAGTAAATCTGCCACCATACTCCTTACCAAAACATCTTTATCATCTGAAAACTTTATGATTTTTCTGAAATGTTTAGGAGTAAGTTTCTGTTTATTTTCATAATTTACAAGCAACTTCACCTTTTCATCAGATGTCATCTTCATCACCTTTTCTTTTTCCTTTATTTTCTCTCTTTTGTCATTTTCTCAATTCTCTTGCCTTCTGCTCCCGCTTCAGTTTTTTCTATATTCTTTTGATATTCCTGAAATCCCTTTACTTCGACTATTTATAAAATCTTCCTTTTCTTATAATAACAGTTTCCGGCAATTGCCTGATTTTCATAAACACTGCCACTAAATCATTCTGATTTATTACTGCATACGTATTTGCTGCAAACTCTACTGTTTCTCCGCCCTTATTGAAATTCCCAATACATAGTATATCATTACATTCATCATAGTAACAAGTATCTTCAAATGGCATATACGTTGTTCCACCATACTGTACCATCTCATCGTCATCTGCAAAATATAGTTCCCCTCTTTTGCTCTTTGGAATTTCTAATTCTTTTGAAATAACGTAAGCGATGAATAATCGCCCGTCCACGACTAAACTAAGTAATAAATGGAGATTATGTATCTTTTTTGCAAAAAAGAAAACCATAGAACTGTTGACATTTTTTGCGTATGCTGTATAATCGAATTAGATTTACATATAACAGTAAAAAAGGTAAAACTAATTTTAGTAAAGGAGGAGTTTTAATGTCTACAAATACGATAATAAATAGGCAATATGCCATTGCGAATAATCAAGCAGATCCCATTGACTTGCCTAAACAACGAATTTATGCAATGTGTAATTTACGAGGCGGAATCGGAAAAACTACATTATCTTTTAATTTAAGCTATTTGGTAGATAATTTATTAGCTGTAGATACTTGCCCGCAAGGAAATCTTTCTTTTTTTTATGATAATAATTATTATGCAGCACAACAAACAAATGTAAAAGATATGTTATTGCCATATTTGGTTCCAGGACTTGGAAAGGCAACCAGGGTAGCCTCTTATATTGGCGCAACAAATCAGTATTTTTCACAAAAAAATAATTATTATATTCCATCATCCGAAGAATTATATTTATTACCATCACAGTTGATTACAGCTATTAACCAAACGTCGGGGCTTCAACAGATGCAAAAAGAACAGGCATTGAAGAGTATTTTATATTCTTTAAAAACTGAAATTGAAAGAGAGCTTTCGGAAAATAATTTAGATAAATGTATCATAGACACGTCTCCATTTTTTGCAGGAGCTACACAACTAGCTTGGTATGCAGCAGATGCGTTGGTAATACCTGTTCGAACAGACCAGCAGTCAATTAAATCACTTGAGTTGTTAATTAATACCTTGAGTAGTCCGCAAAGTGAATTTAGAAAGTATTTGCCAGAAAACGATATGAATGTTCCGAAAATACAGATGGTGGTTTTAACTCATTGTGGTTGGTCAACAGTAGCCGGAGCCAGAAATGAACCAAATCAACAAACAAAGGTTTATTTAAAAAAGGTTTATGACATTTTGTCTAAGCATAGAACTTTATTATCAACAAATGCTCCAGAGAACCATTTGTTTATGCTTGATGATTTCCTCGGCTCTGGTCGAATATCTTCCATTGAATCAAAACCGATGGAATTGTTACAAGAGGGAGAAACAAAAGTAATTGACAGAGTACGGGTAAGTGTGAATAAATCAGTTGATAAATGTAAAAATCAATTAAAATTCATTGCACAGCAACTTTGGTAAAATAGAGAATATCCATAATTTTAAACTAAGAACAGACTATTACGTTACCATAGCATTTTTGAGAGAGGCTTGAAATGATATGACAATGAGAAAATGTGAAATCTGATAAAACGGCAGTTTCCTAAAGAGAGACTATGAGAAAATCTCTGTAAATAGGATTCTTCTATGATAATGAAAGGTGAG
>OGQM01000067.1_pt1 | contig 113070 bp, 125 predicted proteins | sample 1553191 | NCBI WGS metagenome assembly OGQM01 (sample SAMEA2579954, study PRJEB22360) | human gut metagenome | biome: human gut; feature: human-associated habitat; material: faeces | place: Denmark | collected 2008/2010 | reverse complement strand
GTTAAAACAAAACCGCCAATTCTAAAAAGAACGGCGGTGGAGCTAACAAACTGTATACAACGACAGTCAGCTTTATTCGCCACGCAAGCGTGCTTATTTCAGCTACTCCACCACAAGGTGGATTTGTTGTATAATGATGTTTGTTAGACACCGCAGCCCATTTCTGAACTGCGAGGATTAGGATAAAGCAACAGGCCAAAATTGCAAGGGAAATTTTTACCAAGAAGTCCAGGCGTTTTCAATGTGGCGAATCCGCAAAGGAAAAGACACCAGTACCGCGTCAAAGCGCATTCTATAATCCCGATACTGCGGATATTTTTGCAAAAAAGCCTCGGCGCCGCGGACAATTCTTTTTTGCTGGGCCGGAAGAATTGAATAAGCGGCATTATCAAGCGTTCGGCGTTTTTTGACTTCGGCAAAAACCAGCGTTTTGCCCCGGCAGGCGATAAAATCTATTTCTCCGGCTTTGGTTCCGCGGCCGGTTTTATAATTGACGGCAATGATGCGATAGCCTTTGCAGCGCAGCCACAACCGGGCACAAAATTCGGCAAGGCGGCCGTTATGATAATTGGTTGGGTTCATCTTTAATTTTCAACGCCAGAGCATAAATTTCATTTTTATTGAGGCCATATTGTTTAACCAGTTCTTTGACCGCCGTTTTGAGCGGAAGCCGAGACAATTTCTCCCGCAGCAGAGAATCTATGTCCAATTCTACGGCAGCGGTTTCTGAAGGCGGCGCAACCATAAACACCATTTCGCCTTTGGGTTCTTTGGCCGAGAAAGCCTGAATGATTTTGTCGGGCGTGCCGGAAACGGTTTCTTCATAAATTTTGCTGATTTCGCGGACGACGGCCATTTCGCGGCTGCCGAAAATCTCCCGGGCAGCGGCCAGCGTTTTGAGAATCCGCGGCGCCGTTTCATAAAAAACCAGGGTGGCGTCCAAATCTTTCAGGGCGGCAAAGGTTTCTGCCCGGGCTTTGTCTTTGTTGGGAATAAAACCGGCAAACATAAAGCGGTTGGTCGGCAGTCCGGAGAGCTGCAAAGCGCAAATCAGGGCACAGCAGCCGGGAAGAGTAAAAATTTCCACCCCTTGTTCCCGGCAAGCGCGAATCAGCTTGTATCCGGGGTCGGAGATCAGCGGCGAACCGGCATCGCTGACCAGAGCGACGACCACGCCCTCCCGATTGACGGCATCAATCAGGATTTGCGCGTGTTCGTACTCATTATGATCGTGAAGGGTGACGAATCTTTTTTTGAGGCTGATGCCCAAAAGAGAAAAAAGCTTTTTGGTTATGCGCGTATCTTCGCAGGCTATCAGGTCGGCGGCCGCCAGCGTTTCGACGGCCCGGGGGGAGATGTCGCCGAGGTTGCCGATCGGCGTGGCGACAATGTATAAACCTTTTTTCATGTATCTCTGCTCTTTACAATCTGCGTTTTTTATTCTAAATCTAAGTATTAGTTGATTAATGATGCTTTTTAAGGAAAATTGCAAGTGTTAAAAAAATTAAACCTGCTGCTTATTTGTCTGATGATGAGCGGATGCGCCTCCTCCAACAAGCCGGTTTTGCGCGGCGGAAGCACCGAGCAGGCTTTGGACTTCAGCGAAACGTGGCTGGCGCCGCAATACGAAGAAGGCATTTTCCGCGTTGGGATGCTGTTGCCTTTGACCGGAAAAGCCGCCAAACAGGGTCAGGGGTTGAAAAACGCCGCGATGATGGCAATGGACGACGTTAAAAACCCGGAATTGATTTTGCAGTTTTATGATACGAAAAGCACGCCCGAAGGCGCCAGAACCGCCGTTCAAAATGCCCTCGGACAACTGGTGCGGCTGATTATCGGCCCGTTAAGCAGCGGAGAAGTCAGAGCAATTTCCGAAGAAACGGTTTATAACCGGGTTCCGGTTATCGCCTTTTCAACTTCCAAAGATGTTTTGCAGCCGACGGTTTATACCTTGGGGCTGCTCATTGACGAGCAGGTCAACCGGATTATGTCTTATGCCGCTGCGCAGGGGCGCAGCCGGTTTGCGCTTTTGCTGCCGGACAACAGCACCGGGATTGCGGTGGCTAAAGCGGCCATTGCTTCGGCAGCCCAAAATCAGGTTGAAGTCGTAAAAATTGCTTTTTATCCCCCCAACACTTCAAACTTTGCCAATATTGTCAAACAGCTGACCGATTACGGAACCCGCAGTACCGCCCTTAACCGGAAAAAAGCCGCCTTATCCGCTTTGGCGGCTAAAGGGGATATTTCCGCCCAGCGGCAATTAAAACAGCTGAAAACGACCAATTCAATGGGAGATCCCGGTTTTGACGCGGTTTTGATTCCTGAATACGGGTCAAAACTAAAATCAATCATTTCGATGTTCGGCTATTATGACGTTTATGCCCCGGAAGTCAAATTTCTCGGCACCTCAATTTGGGAAAGCAGCAGCCTGAACAAAGAAAGCATGATTATTAACAGCTGGTATCCGACTTTGTCCCGTTATCAGAGCGCTTATTTTTCCAACAAATATTCCAATTTGTTCGGCGAACGCCCCAACAGCCTGTATTCGTTTGCCTATGATGCGGTGGCATTGGCTTCGGCACTGTCAAAATATCAGGACAGCGACGATTTGAATTATGCCATTACCAATCCTGACGGTTACATTGGCATTAACGGCACTTTCCGCTTGTTTGCCAACGGCAGCAACCAGCACAGCCTGGACATTATGGAAATCCGTTCCGGCGGCGACGCCGTTGTTGATGCGGCTCCGAGACGGTTTTCGGGCGATGACAGCCATTATTATAACCGGGAAGAATTCGGAAGCTATCAGGTTTCGCATCCGCAAATTTTCGGAAAGCCCCAAAGCGAAGCAGAAACGCAAATTTTCGGAAACCGGATTTATGGCGGAGAAGGACAAGAATTTTAGCTGATAAGTCAGATTTCACTTGAATTCTGTTTGGTTTTCGACAATATTAGTGGTGGAGAGCGCTGGGTCAGAACGCCGCCAATCTGGTCAGGTTCGGAAGGAAGCAGCCATAACGGCATTTCTGAGGTCAGAGGCTCTCCACCAGTTGATTTTTTTTAAGTTGAAGTCATGTCCGAAGAAAAAAATAGCCAATATGTGGTTTTAGCCCGCAAATACCGTCCGCAGACGTTTGACGACCTGCTGGGGCAGGATGCTTTGGTGCAGACTTTGACCAATGCCATCAAAAACAACCGCCTGCATCATGCTTATATTCTGACCGGTATTCGCGGTATCGGCAAAACGACGACTGCGCGGATTATTGCCAAAGCTCTCAACTGTACCGGAAAAGACGGTCAAGGCGGCCCGACAATCCGTCCCTGCGGCGTGTGTGAAAACTGCCAGGCGATTGCTGCCGGGCGGCATATTGACGTGATGGAGCTTGACGCGGCGTCCCGCACCGGCGTTGACGACATTCGCGAGATTTTGGACGGGGTACGTTACAAGCCGACCAATGCGCGGTACAAGATTTATATTATCGACGAAGTTCACATGCTTTCCAAAAACGCTTTTAATGCGTTGCTCAAAACTTTGGAAGAGCCGCCGTCGCACGTTAAATTTATTTTTGCCACTACCGAAATCCGCAAAGTGCCGATTACGGTACTTTCCCGTTGTCAGCGTTTTGATTTGCAGCGTTTGTCGATTGAAAATCTGATGACTTTGTTTACACGGATTCTGGAAAAAGAACAGATTGCCGCCGACAACGAGGCTTTGCAGATTATTGCCAAAGCCGCAGACGGTTCGGCTCGCGACGGATTGTCAATGCTGGATCAGGCAATTTCGCTCGGCGCCGGAAAAGTTGAGACGGGAATCGTCAAAAACATGATTGGCCTGGCAGACCGCAACCAGACTTTTGAGTTGTTTGAGCAGCTGGTTAAAGGTCAGACGGACGCTTTGCTCGGAAATATTCAGGAACAATACAAAAACGGCGCTAATCCGTTGACGATTTTGCAAGATCTGGTCAATATTACGCACATGATTGCCAAAGCCAAGATTATTCCCAGCTCGGCAGATGAAATCAGCCTTTCGGAAAACGAAAAGGATTTGTGCAAACGGCTGGCCCCGGAAATTTCGATTGCCATTCTTTCCAAAGTCTGGCAGATGCTGATTAAAGGCATCAGCGAGCTGGCGATTGCCCCGGTACAGATTGACGCCTTGGAAATGATTTTAATCCGCATTGCCTATTCGGCCAATCTGCCGACGCCGTATGAACTTTTAAATGACGTAAAAAAAAACTCTAGCCTAGTTTCCTATTCCGCCGTACCGGCGGTTTCCGTCCGCCAAGAAAGCGTTCCGGCGGAAAAAAAAAATAGTAATTTAAGCTCTCCGGCACCGGTAGCCGAGGTTTCTGCAACGGCAGGAAGCGCCGTTTTCAACAAGCCGGAAGATTTGATCGAATATATGGAGAATCATAAAAAGATTCTGGCCGCCTGCGCCCTAAAGCAAGACGTTTCAATCCATGAATTCCGCGACGGTTATATCAAGATGACGGCGGATATTAAAATTGACACCGACTTTTTGATGAATCTGCACAAGATTTTGCTTGAAGCTACGGGCAAAGAATGGAAAATCGATTCCAGCCACGGGGCTTTGGGCGAGACTATTGCCGCCAAAGAAAGAGCCGCGGAAGAAGAATATAAACGCAATATTTCCGAATATCCGCTGGTTAAGGCGATTTTAGCCGAATTTAAAGGCGCTAAAATCGAGACACTGACCCGCAAATTTAACAATGAAAATTCGGCGGGTGAGGAAGATGACGATACGGCGGAAAACGAAATCTTTTTTGATGAGGAGTAACAAATAAATGATGAATATTCAAGGAATTATGAAACAAGCGCAAGCAATGCAGAAAAGAATGGAAGAGATGCAGGAAAAACTGGCCCAGGAAGAAGTCGAAGGCGTCAGCGGCGGCGGAATGGTAAAAGTTACGCTGAACGGGAAGTTTGAGATGAAAAAGCTGGAGTTGGACGGTTCTCTTCTGAATATCGACGAAAAAGACATTTTGGAAGATTTGATTATTGCTGCTTATAACGATGCCAAAAACAAAGTTGACGACAAGATGCAAAACGGCGTCAAAGACGTTACCGGCGGAATGAACCTCGGCGGCCTGAAGCTGCCTTTTTAGGGTATGGACATGGCCGGACAGGATATTGAAAAATTAATCAAGCTGGTTTCCAAATTGCCATCGCTGGGAACGCGTTCGGCGCGGCGGATTGTTTTGCAGCTGCTCAAAAAACGCGAAAACCTGCTTATGCCGCTGATCGATGCAATGCAAAACGTGGCGGATAATGTTCAGACCTGTGAAATCTGCGGAAATTTTGATACAACTTCCCCCTGCTCCATTTGCGCTTCGGAGTTGCGCGAAAACGGCATTTTATGCGTTGTGCAGGACGTTGCCGATCTTTGGGCAATGGAGAGGGTGTCCTTTTTTAAGGGAAAATACCATGTCTTAGGCGGAATTTTATCGGCCTTGGACGGCATAACCCCTGAAGACTTGAATATTGAACAGCTGATTGCCCGCATCGGGCAGGAAGACATTAAAGAAGTTATTTTAGCGCTGCCGGCAACGGTTGACGGGCAGATAACGGCGCATTATCTGGTTTCGCGGCTGAAAGGGTTTGAGATTAAGGTTTCGACGCTGGCCCAGGGAATTCCGATGGGAGCGGAGCTGGATTATATGGACGAGGGAACTTTGCAGTTAGCCCTGAATTCACGCAAGGCTTTATAATTCCATATTTTTGAAAAAACAATAAAATTGCCTGTTATTTTCCGATAACAGGCCGTTTTTTATTCTATCGTGTTTTCAATCAGGCGGTCGAGATTATCCCTTTCGTTTTTGTTATAGCCATCGGAATTTTTAGCAACCGGTTTAGAGGCGTTTTCCGGGCGTCCAGACGATTTTTTAATCTGCGGGCGGGCCAGCTTGTCAAAAAGCTCTTCCGCATCGTCTCCGGGCCGGCGGCGCGTTTTTTGAGCCGATCCCTTTTGGGTTTGAGATTCCGGTTCGGCCTTTTGTTCCTTTTCTCCCCAGGAACGCGTTTTTTCGCGGATATTCTCCAAGGTTTCTTCCGGCAGCATTTCTTCCAGCGGTTTGGCAAAGGATCCGGCCAATTTGAAGTATTTTGACTCTTGCAACGCTTTAGGCTGCGTTTTTTCCGGCATCATCCAGCCAATCATGATATTAAACAAAACGACCAGCAAAAAGGCCCGGGCGATGCCAAAAAACAGGCCTAAAATCCGGTCAGCCGTACTTAATTTGGAATTGCGGATATCTTTAATCAGCCCGTTGGTGGCAAAAAACCAAATCAGCATAAAAACGATTAAAATCAAAATTGCCGTTACAACTGACGACATCCAGCCGCCAACGATATATTCTTCGACGACGGGTTCAAAAACCGGCAGCAAATAAATAATGGAAACCGTAGCCAGAACCCAGCCGATTATGGACAGAACCTCTTTGACCAAGCCGCGGTTCAGGGCAATCAGAGCAGAAATTCCGACGATAATTAAAATGATGACATCAACATTATTCATTTGCGGTAAGCCTTTTTCAATTAAACATATTTATCAATCTTTGAACATTGCCGATTTCAAAAACATTCAAATCATAGCTTTTGCCGTTATCTTTGCTGTGGCGCGGCGGTGTTATGGCGCTGGCAAACCCCAGTTTGCGGGCTTCTTTCATGCGAAGCGACGGCTGGCTGACCGCCCTCACCTCGCCTGAAAGCCCGATTTCTCCAAAGATAACCATATCATGCGGCAGCGGCTTGTTGGTCAGGGAAGAAATAACGGCCATGGCTACCGCCAAATCGGCTGCCGGCTCGGAAATACGCAGGCCGCCGGCAATATTCAGGTAAACGTCCTGAGAACTCAAATTCATTCCGCAACGGGCTTCCAAAACCGCCAAAACCATTGCCAGACGGTTGCCGTCCCAGCCGACGACGGCCCGTTTGGGACTGGAATAACCGGTGGGACTGACCAGAGCCTGAATTTCGACCAAGACCGGACGAGACCCCTCAATACCGGCAAAAACGCAGGAACCGGAAATATTGCCCTGACGTTCGGCCAAAAACAATGCCGAAGGGTTTTCAACCTCAACCAATCCCTGGTCCTGCATTTCAAAAACGCCAATTTCATCGGTAGCGCCGTAACGGTTTTTTACCGCGCGCAAAATTCGAAAGTGGTGTCCGCGTTCGCCTTCAAAATACAGCACCGTATCCACCATGTGCTCCAGAACCCGGGGACCGGCTATTGATCCCTGTTTGGTAACATGGCCGACCAGAAACAGCGTAAAGCCTTTTTTCTTGGCCAGCTTTATCAGTTCATAGCTGCAGGCGCGTACCTGAGCAACGCTGCCGGGCGTGGATTCAACCTCTTCCAGGTACATGGTCTGGATAGAATCGATAATTACCACCGCCGCGTTCGACTTTTCCAAAGTAGCGATAATATCTTTGATATCGGTCGCGCTGGCCAGTTTGACCGGTGCCGTTTCCAGCCCCAGGCGCTTGGCGCGAATTCGCACCTGGTCAATCGCTTCCTCGCCGGAAATATAATAACATTCGGGACTGTCGGGCAAATTGGCGATTTTGGCGCAGGTTTGAAGCAGCAAAGTCGATTTGCCGATGCCGGGATCGCCGCCGACCAGAATAACCGAACCGGGAACCAAGCCGCCGCCGCAGACGCGGTCCAGTTCTTTGATGGAGGTGGTGAGGCGGTTGAGTTTTTCCTGGCTGCCGCTCAAAGGCACAAAATCAATGATTTTACCTTTACGTTTGGCCGGAAGATTGGAAAAACCCTCACCACCGATTTTTTCTTCGACAATGGTATTCCATTCGCCGCAAGCATCGCATTTTCCCTGCCAGCGGGGATAAACTGCCCCGCAGTTTTGGCATACAAACTCACTTCCGCCTTTTTTTGCCATCGGTTATACCTCTACCTTAATCGGCCCCTGAGAGCAGCCGTTAATAAACTGGCAAACATAGGGATTGGTCGTTTTATCCATTTCCTTAACCGTTCCCTGCCAGATGATTTTGCCATGATAAAGCATGGCGATACGGTCGGCGATCTTGCGTGCCGAAGCCATATCGTGGGTAATGGTCAAAGCCGTTGCCCCCAGGCCTTTTACGGATTCAATAATCAAATCATTGATAACGTCGGCCATAATCGGATCAAGACCGGTAGTCGGTTCGTCAAAAAAGATGATTTCGGGACGGGTGGCAATTGCCCGGGCCAGTCCGACGCGCTTTTGCATGCCGCCGGAAAGTTCGGACGGAGACAAATCGGCAACGTCTGGCGCCAGTCCGACCTGCCGCAAAACGCGGACAGCTTCGTTTTTGGCCTGTTTTTTGGGCATTTTTTTATTTTCGAGCAATCCAAAGGCCACGTTTTCCCATACGCTTAAGCTGTCAAACAATGCACCGCCCTGAAACAACATTCCCATTTTGGCATGCATTTCTTCTTTTTCGTTTTCATTAAGGCCGACAACTTCGCTATCGTCAACCAGTATAGAACCGGCATCGGGCTGAAGCAGCCCCTGGATACATTTTATCAAGACCGATTTTCCGGTTCCGGAACCGCCGATAACCACCAAAGATTCCCCCTTGGCAATTTCTAAATCCACACCGTCCAAAACGATTTTTTTGCCAAAAGATTTTTTGAGGCCGGAAATTTTTATTTTTGCATCTGACATTGTTGGTTCCTCATTATTTGGAGAAGAAAACTTCGGTAATGATATAGTTGAAAATCAAAATCAGGATAGAAGCCGACACCACCGCATTGGTCGTAGCCGTTCCCACGCCTTGGGCGCCGCCTTTGGACTTGTAACCGTTATAGCAGCCCATCAGCGAAATAATAAAGCCGAAAACCGCCGCTTTGACAACACCGGTGGTAATGTCCAGCGCTTGCAGGTCTTGCAGGGTTGCATTAATGTAGTTGGCCGGGTTAAATCCCAGTTTGTAGACGCCGACGACATAACCGCCGAAAATACCGATGACATCGCCAATCAAAACCAAAATCGGCAAAACCAGCACGCCGGCAATCAGACGCGGCGCCACCAGATATTTGAACGGATTGGTCGAAAGGGTTACCAGGGCATCAATCTGTTCGGTAACGCGCATGGTTCCGATTTCGGCGGCCATTGCCGCACCGATACGCCCGGCCACCATCAGGGCAGATAAGACCGGCGCAAGCTCGCGGGTTACGGAAATCAGCACCACGCTGGCAACCGTGCTCTCGGCGCCAAAGCTGGCAAAACCGGAATAACTTTGCAGGGCAATGACCATACCGGCAAAAATCGTCGTCAAACCGACAACCGGAAGCGAATAGAACCCGATATCGACCATTTGACGCACCAACAGCCGCCAATAAAACGGCGGGGGAACGCTATGGTATAATGACTGGGCGATAAAAATCGACAGTTCGCCAACCCGGGAAACAAACTTAACCAGCGGTTTTCCCTGTCTTCTTAAAAAATTTTCAATGACGCGTACAAGCATGGAAACTCTCTTATCTGTTAAATCAAATTATGAGCATCTTAGAACTAACCGCCCCGAAAATCAACAAACTTATCAAAGTCATCACAAGCTATTTTACTGCCGGAGGCCAGCGCAAGGCGGCTAAAATTTTATCAGGAGCGGAAGCTTCAAAGGGATACAAACGCAGCAAGGGCAGTTTGCAGCCGCCGAACTTCCAAAAAGCCGGCTGCGGCAGGCGTTCAACCTCTTGCGGCGCGGAAACAAGCTCCACCGCCAAATCAAGACGGGAGCGGCGCAGGCTGGGCAGTTTAAGAATTCCAACCCCGCGAACCTCAAGCATTCCGGCCAATATTTCAGGAGCCGAAGCATAAATTGTTTCCCGTGAAACAATCAGGTCAACCCGGTCATCGGCAACAAGTTCCGCCCCCTGCCCGCTAATCAGGCGCAAGCATAAATCCGATTTCCCGCTGCCGGAAGCTCCAAGCAGCAGAATGCCGCGATTTTGCCAACAAACGCAAGAAGCATGAATATCAGTCATTAAATTCGGCTTTCAGCTGTTGCAGCCGCTGCTGCTTTTGCGGCGATACGGCACGGATTGTTATCCGCCGCCCCTTCCCTTCCGGCTGAAACTCGACCCGAAAAACATCCCGGGGAAGGTAGCCGCCCATCTGTTCCGGCCATTCAATCAGGCAGACGCCGCCGTATAACGCGTCTTCCATGCCGATTTCAAAAATTTCTTCCGGCGACTTCAAACGATAGAGGTCAAAATGATAAATCTCAAAATCGGGCGCTTCGTAACTTTGCAGCAGCGTAAAAGTCGGGCTGGGAACCTCTTTGGCGCCTGTCAATTCCCGGATAAACGCGCGCGCCAAGACGCTTTTGCCCATCCCCAAAGTTCCAAACAAGGCAAAGGTATCTCCCTTTTGGGCAAAATGCGCCAGTTTTTGCCCGAGCCGGACGGTATCGGCTTCAGCCGTTGTCAGAAGATCGAAAGTTTCGTTTTCGTTCATCAGAACCCCCAAATGCCTTTTTTCTTGGGATTTTTGGGCTTGATAATTTTGATATCCGGTTTTTGCGCCTTCAAAATTCTCCAATCTTCCGGACGATAAAAAGTTCCGCTCCACAAACCGTTTTTATTGCGCCGGGCTTCTTGTTCATAGGGAACATAAATATCGGTATATTTGGCAGCGGCTAAAGCCCAGCCGGAAGCAACCAATGCCGCGCCCAAATCATATTCTCCCAAAAAGCAGACACCGGCCATGTTGCCGCGCTGGTCGCGCTGCATTACCCGACATTCCAACTCATAGTCCAAAATCCAGTCCCGCAGCCAGGTTGCCGCTTTCAGGCCGCATTTGTACGAACGCTTGTTTTTATCGGCGCATGTTTGGTCGGAATCCGGCGCGTCTATTCCATAAAGGCGGAAATAAAACCCTTGGATTTTCAGAGTATCGCCATTGACAACGCGGGCAGAACTGCGGATAAGCGGATAAGCGCTGATGGAAGGAACCGTACGGCGCGGTGCAGATCCGAATTTTTCGGATATATTATCAACAAAACTGCCGATTTTATCTCCGGCCGTTTCATCATCCCCGTTCAAACCTTCCGGTTCGGAAAAATCTCCCGGCGGCAGCATTTGTCTTTGCGGCTGCGGTTTTTGTCCGAGAAAACTTTTTAAATTAGCCCCCATGTTGCCGATACCGCCGTTAAAAGCGCCGATGGCATAGAGGATAAACAAGGAAATGCCGGAAAAAATCAAAAATGACGGGAGGCAACCCATGGCGCGCCAAGCCATTTTCAAGAACAGATACAGGACAACCAAGCCAATCAGCAAACCGATAAAACCGCCCCCCTGCAAGAGGACATTCTTGCTTTGGGTACCGGCACCGCCCCACAAAATTAACAAAACCGCCCCTATTCCGAACAAAAACTTTTTTACGAATATCATTCCTACTCTCCGCTTGCCGCTAATGATTTCTTTATATCTCCCATTTGGTAAAAATATTGTTACTTTGCTGTTAATCAATCTATCGTTTGACTTGGTTTTAAGAAACTTTTGGCTTAATATGGCTTAAACTTAATTTTTGGGGGGAACGAGTTATGGTCAGAGTTATTGAACCGAGTGTTGAAATTTTTACGCCGCTGAACGGAAACGAAATCCTGAAGCACTTGGAACGCTGTGCAAGAAACTGCTATAAAAGCGAAGATAAAATTACGGACGAATCCGCCCCCAAAATGATAAAAAAGCTGATTGACCTCGGGCATGAGGCAATGATTGAACATTTTTCAATTTCGCTGAAAATCATTGCCGACACCGGCGTTCTCAAAGACATTACCCGTCACCGTCTGGTCAGTTTTGCGGTTGAGAGTACACGTTATTGCCTTTATGCCAAAGATAAATTCGGCAACGAAATTTCGGTTATGAAACCGGTTCATATCCCTGAAGGTTCTCCGGAATATGAAGTTTGGCTCAACTGTATGAAAGACATTGAAAAGGCTTATCTTAAAATGGCAGAACTGGGTTGCAAGGCCGATGCCTGTCGCATGGTTTTGCCGCATTCGACCAAAGCGGAAATCATTATGACTGCCAATTTGCGGGAATGGCGCCATGTTCTGCGTCTGAGAACTGCTCCGGCCGCACATCCGACGGTTCAGCAGATTATGAAAATGGTTCTGCGGGAATTTAAAAAGAATATTCCGGTGGTTTTTGACGATATCCCGCTGGCAGAAGAGCAAGCCAGTTCAATCGCTGCAGAATAACCCGCACGGCAGGAGCGCAGGCAGCGCCCGAGGGCGGGGACGCCCCGCGGCGAACGGTTCGCTACTGATGTTTGGGTGCCATGAATCCGCGTTGCTTGCAATATGCACTATCTCTGCTTTCCAATAACGGTTCTCCCTTGGGCGCGGCAGCAACCATCAATCAATAACCGCCACCCCTCGTTTTTTCAGCAGAAAAAGTGTCCATCAAGGGGGCTGCGAGTTTTTTCTGAACGTCAGCAATGGCGCGCTTGCGGTTGAGGAAAGGGGAAAATTCGAAGATCCCTTGACGATTGCTTTGCAATCGAGGGATGACTTTTTTTGGGGGACGTTTTCTTGCGAAAACGTGGGATGACTCTCTTAGGGGAAACGATTATGGGCGGTACAGAATATTATCAAAAAATCTCCTTGCTTTTTAGCTGATTTGTTTTAAACTCATTCTCGCAGTTCAGAGATGAGCTGTGGTGTCTCAAAAACATCTCCACATTAAGAATCCACCTTGTGGTGGAGTAGCTGAAATAAGCACGCTTGCGTGGCGAATAAGGCTGACTGTTTTGTGGCAGTTTTTGAGCTCCACCGCCGTTCTTTTTAGAATTGGCGGTTTTGTTTTAACTTAACAAAACAGGAGCTAAAAATATGATTGTAAAAAAATTCACCTATCGGGAAGTCTGCCGGGCTTTAGGCCTGGAGTTGATGAAACTGCGCTGGGAATACCGGGTCAAACTTAAACATGCCGCCCACTTAGCCGGCATGGATTTCAAAAAGGCCGATGCCGCCGAAATCGGGCGCGGTGTCGGTGAAAGAAACATCCAACGTTTGCTCAGGCTGTATGACACCGATATCAACATTGAGCTAATACGCCGCAATCCTGAAAAAATTTCGCTTCATAAGGCCAGGTGAAAAAAGCCCCTCATTTGAGGGGCTTTAATTCTATGCGGTTTCAGTCTTTTTCAGATCGGCCTTGGTATAGCAATTACAATGGCAAACGCCTTTTTCTTCAATATCCTTGCGGCATTGTTCGGAAATGCAATAACGGGCAGGATTATTGCCGTCGCAGGGGCAGCGCTGCCATTCGTTTTCGCCAAACATCATGCTTTTAGCCTTGGCAATTTTTTCAACGTTTTTGGTGGTGGTGTAGCCGGCTTCGGTACATCTTTGAATCATGTTTTCTAAAATACTCATGTTTTTCTCTCTTTTGTTAATCAATCATTTTAATCGTGAATTTTCCGGTTTCTCCGGCCGTTTCCGGAGCTTTAAATACAGTGTTCGAAGAAGACAGGGTTTCATTCTGACGTTTGCTCTCCAAAATATTCAAAATCATGTCCAGTTCGGCTACGGATCCATATTGCATAACAACTTTGCCGCCGCCCTGTTTGCTGGGGGTGATTTTGATACGCAGACCGAGTTTCTTAATCAGGTCTTTTTCAATTTCGGCCAAGTCTTCATCTTTTGCCGCCGTTTTTTTGGTTTCGGGTTTGCGGCCTTCTTTCAGCTTTGCCACCAAATCTTCAACCTGCCGGACGCTCAGGCCTTTTTCAATAATCTGTTTGGCCAAAACCTCAGCATTGTCCAACCCAACCAGCGCACGGGCATGGCCGGCCGAAAGCTTGCCTTCCTTAATCATCGTTTTAACCCTTTCCGGCAAAGAAAGCAAACGTAAAATATTGGCTATATGGCTGCGCGATTTTCCGACAATTTGCGACAAGGCTTCCTGGGTATGTGAGAATTCCTCAATCAATCTCTGCAGGCCTTCGGCCTCTTCAATAGCAGAAAGATTTTCACGCAGCAGGTTTTCAACCAGCGCAACTTCCAAGACTTCCTGGTCGGTAAATTCTTTTTCAATAACCGGAATTTTATCCAAGCCGGCCAGTTTAGCAGCCCGCCAGCGTCTTTCGCCGGCAATGATTTCATACTTATCACCAAGGCGGCGAACCAAAAGCGGCTGGAGTACCCCTTTTTCCCGGATTGAGGCGGCGAGGGAGTTTAAGGCTTCTTCGTCAAACTCGGTACGCGGCTGATATTTTCCCGGTGCCAGGCGGGAGACTTCGACCATTGTATCAGCCTGCGGGGGTGTCCCGCTTTCCAATTCCAGGCTGATGTCGGCATCTTCGCCGAGCAATGCCCCCAAACCACGCCCCAGGCTTTTGCGTTTATTATGGCTGGCGGAGGCGCTATTTTCGTCTTTGCCAAGCAGGGCATCCAATTCATTATCAATCATGCGGCAATTTCCTTTTCTCTTTTCAGTACTTCTCCGGTGAGGCTGATATAAGCCTGCGAACCCGGACATTTAAAATCATACAACAAAACCGGCTTTCCGTGTGACGGCGCTTCGGAAATTCTGACATTACGAGGAATTACGGTATTATAAACCTTTTTGCCGAAAAAGCTTCTGACATCGTCTTCAACCATTTGCGACAGATTATTGCGGCGGTCATACATCGTCAGCACGACACCCTGTAATTCCAAAGCCGGATTAAAGTTTTTCTTAATCAGGTTAATATTGCGGATTAGGTCGGTAATCCCTTCCAATGCCAGAAATTCGCATTGCAGCGGAACAATTACGGCATTGGCGGCGACCAGGGCGTTAATCGTTACCAGGCTCAATGACGGCGGGCAGTCAATCAGCACATAATCATAATTGACAGCATCACGCATTAAAGCCCGTTTGAGTGCAAATTCGCGGTTTTCCATGTCGACAAGCTCGATTTCGGCCGCAGCCAGATCCGGCGATGACGGAACCAGAGAAAAGTTCGGAATCTCGGTCCAGACAACCGCTTCCGACAATTTGCGCTCGCCAATCAAAACCTCATACGACGAAGCCATACGCCCGCGTTTGTTTATTCCCATGGAGGTAGAGGCATTTCCCTGCGGATCAAGATCAATTACCAATACCTTTTTGCCGGCGGCGGCCATGGCCGTGGCAACGTTAATGGTGGTGGTAGTTTTTCCAACACCGCCTTTGCGATTGGCTATTGCAATAATTCTAGGCATGTTTTTCTCCCTTATGGTGTAAACCGGTTATAACTAAAATAACGCCGTCATCACTTTCCTGATTGGGCAATATTTCAAGCTCAAACTCCCATTCATTCCGAGCTGTATTCAACTCCTGTTCATAGCTGCGCCCTTTCAGGAAAATCAATTTTGTTTTCTTTCCACAGAAGGGGCGGGCGTATTTCAACAAGTCGGGCAAGGCGCACATGGCTCTTGAAGTAATGGCATCGGCAATTTGCGGACGAATATTTTCTATCCGTTCATTAATGATTTCGACATTGGCACCGGTCAATTCTTTCACCGCGTTTAAATACAGCGTTTTCTTTTTAATACTTTCTACCAATTTAAATTTTAAATACGGCGTTTCAGACTTAGCCATAATTGCCAGCACCATTCCCGGAAACCCTGCACCAGAGCCAAAATCATACACGATTTTGGCACTTTTCGGCAGTAAAGAAAAGAGCTGCATCGAGTCCAAAAAATGACGCTTCCAAGCTTCCGGAAGCGAGTTTTTGCTTACCAGATTCATCTTTTGCTGCCACTCGCAAAGAGAAGCTTCATAAGCCTTCAGGAGGTTAAGTGTTTCACGTGAAACATTATATTTTTGCTCGGTATTTTTCATACCTAAATTTATATAATTTTATTTAAAAATTTAAAACCAAAATAACCGAGTTATAAACACGATTTTAAAAATGTTTTAAATTCAAAAAGTTAAACACCATTTCTTGACTCTAATCCTTAGCATTTTCAAGAAATTAGGATTTTAAATCAACGCGGTTTTGGTAATTGAGGCGGCTTAAAATTTCTTCGGCGCGTTCATAGTGCTGGCCTAACTGCTCAACGGCATGCGCGTCATCCGAAATCAACAAGGGAATGTTTCGTTGGTTCGCTTCGGCCAGCACCCATTCTTCGGGGTGTTGTTCACCACATTTGTTCCAGCCGGAAGTGTTTAGTTCAAAAATTTGCCCTTTGGCTGCCAAAGCGTCTAAAACCCGCCGTTTTGCCTGATTCCATTCAGGACCGGTACCAAGATTAAAGACCTTAAAAATATCCAAATGGGCAATAATATCAAAATATCCGCTGTTAATCGCTTCTATGAGGATATCGTATACTGCGGCATAGTATTTGGGCACCAGGTGTTCATAGGTTCGGATATTGTGCCAATATATATCATAGAGGTTAATTATATTTTCTCCGTCGGGACTGCAAAGGTTGTGAACGGCGCCAATCCAATAATCAACATCCAATTCGGAGCGCATTTTTTCATATTTATCACGCCATCTCGAAGAGGGAAAGTAATCGACCTCAAAACCGACATAGACCGGGATACGGGCATGAGCGGCGGCATTGCGGATATTTTCAACATTTGTTTTGAATGTTTCAAGGGCTTTATGGCTGTCATTAAACATCATCGGCAAGGTTGTCGGGCAATGATGATGATAAATAAAATGATTGCTGATGCCGATTTTATCAAATCCGAGCTTTTCGGCTTGGGCAATCATTTCAGCGGCTGAGTTCCTGCCGTCAAAAATATTCCCGAAATTCGTATGGCAATGGTAGGTAAATTTTTGCATTTTATTCCCTCAGAAACGGAACCTGGTTCGATAGTTCATGCTTTGCAACAGATTTTCGGCACGTTCAAAATGCTGTCCGAGCATTGCCGTACTATGCGCATCGTCGGAAATGACAACAGGAACGTTTCTTTTGCCTAATTCTTCCAGCATCCAGGTATGCGGATGTTGTTCTCCGGCTTTGTTCCAGCCGGAAGTGTTTAATTCATACGGCTGGTTATATTCTGCCAAGGCGTCAATAATCCGCCATTTGGCTTTGTCCCATTCAGGACCTATTCCCAATTTGAAAATTTTATATAAATCCGGGTGGGCGATAAATTTGAAATAGCCGCTTTTAATCGATTCAACGACATTATCCCAACACAAAGGAAAGTATTTTTCTATAGCGCCGGAAGAGCAAGGGTAGCCATGAAGCAGAACATCATAAGGATTTATCAGTTCACTTTCATCGGAATTGCGCATATAATGCGATGAACCAATATAATAATCGGCTTTTACGGCGGACATAATTTTTTCAAAATCTTTTCGCCATCGGGCGGAAGGAAAGAAATCGACTTCAAAACCGGCATAGATTTTTATTTTAACCCGGCGGGCAGCAGTTCTGATTTCTTCAACGATTTGCCGATAATCTTCAACAGCCCGTCCGAGATCCCGATAACTCATAGGATTGGACAAAGGGATATTAGGGTGGTAGCAGAGGTGGTTGGTAATTCCCAGTTCGGAAAAGCCGATTTCTTCCGCTTTGGCAATCATTTCGGAGACGGTGTTTTTGCCGTCATATTTGTTCAGGGCATGCGTGTGGGCATGGTAACTGTAGTTCTGCATTTTAGTCCTTATTTAATTTCCAACGATTGGTATAATTCATTTTTTGCAATATTTTTTCTATCTTATCAAAGTCGGCCCCCAAATCTTCCGCATGGTGGGCATCATCAGAAATAACCACCGGTATGCCGCTGCGGCGCATTTTTTCAATCAACGGCAAAGCAGGGTAGGGTTCGCCGCTCCTGCGAAGGCCTTTGGAGCTGACTTCTGCCGGCATGTTTTTGACGGCCAGCGCTTTCAGCAGTTCATCCAATTCGGGCATAAAACGTTCCTGTGTATAAACCGCGGCTTTACGCATAAAGTCAAGATGGGCGAGAAAATCAAACAAGCCGGATTTTACGGCTGTCGTCAGCGTATTAAAATGGCGACGGATAATTATTTCCTGTTCCTCTGCCGAAAACAGAACGGCTATATCGCGCGGATGGTACAAAGTTTCGCCGTCCGCACTAAAAACATAGTGATTGCCGGTCAGACAATAATCCAAATCGACCTGTTTGCGAAAATCGGCAAATTCATCAAGCCAGCCGTCGTATATCATATAATCGACTTCGGCACCGACATAGACCTTCAACGGATAATTGGCGGCTATCAATCGGATATTGTCGGCATGGCGTTGAAAATTATTAATTGCCGATTTGAAATCGTTACGGTAAATATGCGGGGCATAATATTCGGAAAAACGCGGCCAGCTCGGGCTTTGCATAAAATTTTTGTGAACGGCGAGGTGATCGGATATGCCTATCTCCGTAAAACCCAGTCTGACGGCCTGGTCAAGCATTTCCTTAATTGAACTTTTTCCGTCTGAAAACGTGGTATGGCAATGATAGGTATATTTTTGCATATTTTACTCCTGATGCATTTTCCAACGATTGGCATAGTTTAATTGTTTAAGCAAAGTTTCCGCCGCTTTGAAATCGGCACCAAGCCTTTGGGTTTCATGAGCATCGTCCGAGATGACAACCGGGATATTATAACGTTTCAACTCTTGTAAAATTTTCCGGGCGGGGAACATTTCACTGCTTTTGGTCAGGCCTTTGGTACTTAGTTCAACCGGCATTCCTTTTTCTGCCAAAGCTTTGATAACTGCCGTTTTTTCTTCCCAAAACATTTCCGCCGTACAGATCTTAACCCGCCGCATATAATCCAGGTGCGCCAAAAATGTGAATAACCCGCTGGCAACCGCTTCCGCCATAATCCGAAAATGCCGGGAAAGCAGTTCTTTTTGACGGTTTTCGTCATAACCTAAATACTCAATGCTATGAGGATCAATCACCTGATTATCATTATCAATCAAAAAGTGGTTGCCGCTGATATAATAATCCAGCCCAATCTCGTTTTGAAAGGCACGGAATTCCCGTTTCCATTCGGGATAGGGAAAATAATCAACCTCGGCGCCAAAGTATATCTTCAGCGGGTATTCCTGCGCCAGCTCAAGCAATTCGGACTTATATGCCTTAAATTTTTCGGCAGCGGCGGCGAAACTGTCACCATAAATCCAAGGTGCTTTTTCTTTTTGCATTCGCAGCCAGCTGGGACTTTTTTTCATATCTTTATGGACAATCAAATGATCGGAAAAGCCGATTTCTTTCCAACCGAGACTAACGGCCCGGTCAAGCATCTCACGGAGCGTATTGCATCCGTCTGACCATGTGCTGTGCGTATGGTAACTAAAATTTTGCAGCATCAGCCGACATACTCCGGCAGAGCTTCAATACGAGTGCCTTTGGCCGAAGATGTTATGCCGATTCCCAATTGTTGCAAATTCTCAATCAGGTTGGGATAACCGCGAAGGGCGTAGCTTGGGGTGCTGATTTTGCTTTTTCCCTCGGTCATGGCGGCCATGATAATCAAAGCCATGGTTCCGCGCAGGTCCATTCCCTCAACGTCGGCGGCATGATATTGCGAAGGTTTGATTTTAACCAGCAGGACTTTATCGGATATTTCCTGGCTGACCCGTACTTCACGCTGTTCGGCTTCGCTTCGGAGGCCGAATTTTTCCATTTGTTCAAGATGAGCTATCCGCCCCGGCCAAATTAAATCGGCCAGAAACGACCCGCTTTGTGCCTGGCCCAATATCGGCGTCCAAATTTGCTGCAAATCGGTTTCCATTCCCGGAAAAGGGGACATTTGCATAATTACCCCTTCAAAGGGCGCCCGATTGCGAAAGTTTAAATTAAGCTGGGTTTTATCGGGCGAATAATAAACGCCGGATTCAAACATATTATAAAGTTGGCTGAACCAGGGACGGCAGTTTTCAAAATTAATGTTGTCAATCTGGATTTCGCCTTTGGTTCCCACGGCCAGCAGCGCATAAGTTGCCGCTTCCATACGGTCGGGAATCACATAAAAAGTTCCGCCGTGCAAAAGGCCGCGGTTTTTGCCGTCATAAATCAGACCGGTTCGCTCGTTGCCGGAAAGCCCCAGCCCCATTTGCTGCAACATCATCAGCAAGTTGGAAATTTCGGGCTCCATCGACGAATTATACATCATTTTAATCTCTGAAGAGCCGGCAACTGAAAGCATCCAATGGTAAGTTGCACCATGGGAAGCCTTGAAGGTTGCATAGACGGGGTTGCCGCTGCAGGATTTGCCTTTAGGCAAATTAAAGCACAGGTAATGACGCCCGTTATAAGGTTCTTCGACAATTTCGGCATTAAAAACAGATTTAATCAGCTGTTCATGAAAATCCGTCCGCCGTTTGCCGCCAAAGGAACAACCGCCGGGCATCAGGACTTTAAGCGAATCGAACTCTCCGGTATGCACGAAACGGGCAAGCAGCGATCCCCACAAATAATAGCTGGCGCGAAAATGCACGGCTTTTTCGGAAATGACATTACTGGTAATTGTGCGGGCATGCAAAAATAAAATTTTCCGCCGGGGAGCATATCGGACATCAACGCCCAACTCTTTCATAATATGCCCCATTTCCAAAACGTCGCTGATATAGGGAACATTGTTGAGAATAACCGGTTCATCGGTCAGCAAAGCTGCCGCCATCAATCCGAGAATGGCATTTTTGGCGCCACTAACGTCTACCGATCCGTAGACCGGCGTTCCGCCGCGCACCGTAAGTAATTCAGGAATAAAAAAAGGAGATGTTTTTGTTTCCATTGTTTCACCGTAACAAATAAAGTTTATGAGAATGGCTTTATTTTATTCGGAATTGATTAACAAATCGTCAGTTTTTTATCTTGTCAGATTAAAAAGAGAATAAATATCGCAACCGCATTGTTCGTCAAAATAATTTTTGATTTCATTAAGGCGCAAAAGCACCCAACGGTAATTTTGAGGCGCGATGTTTCGCCGGCGGCAAACGCTGTCTATCCGATATTCGAGCGTACAGGTTGTACCCATATCGTTTATCATGTCTGCCAACTGCAACAGCAAATCATAATCGTTATACTCAATTTTTTTGAGCAGTTCGCGGCATTTGATTAAATCCGGTTTGGAAAAGGGATAATCATCCAATTCAAAATCTTTTTTATAAAAGGTATGTGTCAGGGAAATGCGGGCTAACTCCGGATAACCTTTGCGCATCATTCGCTGATAGCCAGACAAACCGTGAAAATAATTCAGCGCGTATTCGTCAATGTATTTTCCGGAATCATGCAAAAGTCCAAAAACATAAGCTTTTTCCGAGTTTAAATACGGTGTTTTGACTGCAATGGTTTCGGCAATTCGGGCAACTGCCGCACAATGACTGCGATACTCTTTTTCCCAGCCGGGCTGAAAAGGATGTTCGGAAGCATTGCGTTCGGCAACAATTTCTTCAAATAAAAACTGCGCTTGTTGGCGAGTGGGAAAAGACGGCATTTTGTCTCCTATTTGTTTACATAACCGAGAACAGCCGCTATCGCAGCCGGCGTAACACCGGGAATACGGGAAGCTTCGCCGATTGTAGCCGGACGAACCTTTGAAAGCTTGGCAACCATTTCACGCGACAAGCCGCCGATTTTGCCATAATCGATATCTTCCCGGATTTTCAGATTTTCATCTTTTTTGAAAATTTCAATATCAGCCAGTTGCCGCTTAAGGTAGCCGGCATATTTTGCTTCAATTTCAATTTCCTCATAAACCGCAAGACTTATATCTTTCAGTTCCGGCCAGACGGCAATTACTGTTTCACGTGAAACATCAGGATAGGACATGACATTAAAAGCAGTTCGCCGGGTGCCGTCTTTTTTGGTCTTGACGCCATATTTGTCCTCCAGCTCATTGGGCGTAACAAACAAATTTTCGCACAGAAAGCGATAATGGTTAATTTCAGTATATTTTCGTTTAAATACATCGTACCGTTCTTTGCTTACACAACCGACTTGCCAACCTTTTTCGGTCAGGCGGGCATCTGCATTGTCCGCTCGCAAAAACAAACGGTATTCAGAACGGGAAGTGAACATTCGATAAGGTTCGTCAACGCCTTTGGTAATCAGATCATCGACCATGACACCAAGGTAAGCTTCGCTGCGGTCAATTATAAAAGGCTCTTTTTGCAAAGCACTCAACCCGGCATTCAGACCGGCAAGCAATCCTTGGGCGGCGGCTTCCTCATAACCGGTGGTTCCGTTAATCTGTCCGGCCAAAAACAGTCTGGGAACCTTCTTGCAGGCTAAACGGTTATCGAGTTCCTGAGGATCCACATAATCATATTCAATAGCATAAGCCGGGCGCAGGATTTCAACATTCTCAAGCCCTTTTATAGTATGGATAAAAGCATCCTGAACATCTGCAGGCAGTGAAGTGGATATGCCGTTCGGATAAACGACATCCGTGTTCAATCCTTCCGGTTCCAAAAAAATCTGGTGGCTGGTACGGTCGGCAAACTTGACCAGCTTATCTTCAATACTCGGGCAATAACGCGGGCCTATACCGGTAATCAAACCGGAAAAAAGTGCACATTTGCTAAAATTATCACGAATAATTTTGTGCGTCTGCTCATTGGTCTGGGTGATATAACATTTGATTTGCGGATTAGAAATCCGCTCCGTCAAGTAAGAAAAAGGCTGCGGCGGATTGTCGCCGTCCTGGCTTTCCAAAATATCCCAATTAATCGTTTTGCCGTTCAAACGGGCCGGTGTTCCGGTTTTGAGCCGTCCGACCCTAAGCCCTAAAGACTTTAAATACGGTGTTATTCCACTACATGACACATCCCCAATGCGGCCACCGATACTGGTTTGGTGACCAATAAACATGACACCGTTCAGGAAAGTTCCGGAAGTGAGAACGACCGTTTTGGCGGTTATCCGGCATCCGTCCGCCAAAACAACGCCTTGCACCGTATTGTTTGCAATTATCATTCCTTCAACGGCGGCTTCAATCAGTTCCAAATTATTTTGCCGCCGAAGCGCTTCAAGCATATATTTCTTATACAATTCCCGATCGGCTTGCGCCCTAGGACCGCGGACAGCCGGACCTTTGGAAGCATTAAGCATGCGAAACTGAATGCCGGCCTTATCAATTACGCCGGCCATCAGACCGTCCAAAGCGTCAATTTCGCGTACCAGATGGCCTTTTCCCAAACCACCGATAGCCGGATTACAGGACATTTCTCCGATAGTAGAAATTTTGTGAGTAATCAACGCCGTTTTGGCACCCAGACGGGCCGCAGCGGCACAAGCCTCGCAACCGGCATGGCCGCCTCCAACTACGACGACATCAAAATCTTTATTATTCATTATGTTAGCTCAAAATCTTTTTTTCTTGGGTATAATATAACATTAAATAATTTGCAAGAGATTAATACAGAAAAGATTACTCAAAAAAGGCTCTTCTGTCTGCCGAACGGAAAAATCCGATTCCTTTTATGGAGGAGGCAATGTTTTCAAATTATTTGCCAATGCAAAAGTCGCCGAAAATCCGATCCAAAATTTCATTAACCTCAACTTGTCCGGTAATTTTTCCCAAAGAGCGGGCAGCAAGGCGAATATCTTCGGCCGTCAATTCAATCTCCTTATCAAAGTTAAAATTCCGCAGATTCTCAACAACGTCTTGCAAAGCTTCCCGATAACGTTTGCGGGTAATCAGCAAATTGGAATTGGCGGTAAAACGTTGTTTGATGCGTTCAGATATGGCGGCAAGCAGCATATCTACCCCTTGTTTTTCTTTGGCAGAAATGGCCAGGCATCCGGATTTTTGCAAGTTTGAACATTGTTCAAATGTTAATTTATCACATTTGTTGGCTGCGTACAACACCTTGTCTTTAAATGTTTTTTTAATATTATCAAATATTTGAACAGAGTCTTTTGAGGCATCAAACAAACAAATTATCAAATCAGCTGTTTTTATTTTATTATAGGCAATTTCTATTCCTTTTTTTTCAATTTCCTCTTCTGCTTCCCGAAGTCCCGCCGTATCGGTAAACATAACCGGATAGCCGCCTAAATCTAGATGAATGTCAACGGCATCGCGGGTGGTTCCGGCAATATCGGAAACAATGGCCGCTTCACGTTTGGCAACGGCATTCAATAGGCTCGACTTGCCGGCATTCGGCGGCCCGACAATAACTACTCGAAATCCTTCGCGCAGCCTCTCGCCGATTTTATCATCCTGCAAATGCCGCGTAACATCATTTTCAACTTTAAATACGGTGTTTTTCATTTCTCCCATAACCGAAACGGGAATATCTTCATCGGGAAAATCAATAAAAGCTTCGAGATGGGCCAACACTTTTACCAAATCTGACCGCCAGCGGGAATAAAGATTTTTTAACTCGCCGTCCATTTGGCGAACAGCATATTTTTGCTGCTCGGAAGTTTCGGCATCGATTAAATCGGCCAAACCTTCAGCTTCGGTCAAATCCATCTTATGATTATAAAAAGCCCGTCGGGAAAATTCTCCGGGTTCGGCAAGACGAAAACCGGGAATGGCGGCAAGACTGTCAAGGACTCCGGAAATTACGGCTCTGGAGCCGTGAATCTGAAATTCAACAATATCTTCGCCATTAAAAGAATGAGGCCCCTTAAAATACAGCAAAAGGCTTTTATCCAGCTTGCATCCGTCAACGGCCGACTTTATATCGGTAAAGTAAGCATAACGCGGCTTAATCCGGCCAATATCCAAATCCGTCATCAATTCAACCGCTTTGAGCGCCTGTTGCCCGGAAACGCGAACAACGGCCACGCCCGATTTGCCGTAAACGGTAGAAAGGGCATATATTGTCTTTTGATCCATAATTTCTCCTTACATCTGAAAAAAGTTATAATCGGAGTTGCAAAATCTTGCAAGTTTTAAAAAAGGCCGTTTTTTTGACTCCAGAGAGGAAATTTACCTCTTCTTAAGCAATGTGTCATAGAATCGCTTAAATTCGTTTGTACGGGCTTTAGACGGACTCGATTTTATACAACCAATAATATAGGTGTTTTATGACAAAACAATCTAAGCTAATTATATGGGATTTTGACGGGGTTATTTCCGACACAGAGCATTTGTGGATTGCCAACTGGCAAAAATTGCTCAAAAAGAACTTCGGACTTGACTGGGACTTTGACAAAGCCAACAAAATTCTCGGCGGGTTAAGCCCAAAGTCTAAAATAGAAAATCTGGCAGAGCTCGGATTTGAAATCAATGACAAATTTTTGCTGGAGCTTAAGCATCTTGACTGGGAGGCAATGAAAGAAATGGAACCGGTCGAGAAGGTTGAAGAAATATTCAGGCTGCAGCAATTTGAACAATGTATTGCTACCGGCGGAAATTTGGACAAGACATTGCGTAAGCTTGAACTGCTGGGCTTTGGCAAATATTTTCCCGAAAACAAGATTTTTACCGCCCAACAGGTAACGCACGGCAAACCGAAACCGGATTTGTTTTTGCTGGCAGCAGAAAAAACAGGATTCTGCCCGCAAGACACGTTTGTTATTGAAGATTCTTTGGCCGGGCTGACAGCCGGATTGAAAGCCGGCATGGAAACAATCGCTTTTTTGGGCTGCCCGATGAACAACAATCCGGATAATATTCAAAAAGTCCGAGAACTGGGAATCAGGCATATTTTTTATACTATGCCGGATTTAAAAAGATTTTTGCTGGATAAAATATAAAAACAAGCCCGATTTTCACCGGGCCCGTTTTTAAGAATTCATAGTATTGAAGAAATCTTGGTTATCTTTGCTTAACCGCAGCTTGTCAAGCAGGAATTCCATGCCGTCGGTCATGCCCATTTGCATTAACACGCGGCGCAGCACCCACATTTTGGCCAAAGTGTCTTTGTCAACCAGCAGCTCTTCTTTACGAGTTCCCGAGCGGGTAATGTCGATGGTCGGAAACAAGCGTTTATCCGTTAACTTGCGGTCAAGAATAATTTCAGAGTTGCCGGTACCTTTGAATTCTTCAAAAATGACTTCGTCCATACGGGATCCGGTATCAATCAATGCTGTGGCAATAATCGTCAAAGATCCGCCCTCTTCAACATTACGGGCTGCACCGAAAAACCGCTTCGGGCGCTGCAAGGCATTGGCGTCAACGCCGCCGGTGAGAACTTTTCCCGATGAGGGAATGACTGTATTATAGGCCCGGCCGAGACGGGTAATCGAATCAAGCAGGATAATAACGTCTTTTTTGGTTTCGACCAGACGTTTGGCTTTTTCAATAACCATTTCGGCAACCTGGACATGGCGGGCTGCCGGCTCGTCAAAAGTAGATGAAATGACCTCGCCTTTGACCGAACGGGTCATATCTGTTACCTCTTCCGGGCGCTCGTCAATCAGCAAAACCATCAAATAGGCTTCGGGGTGGTTGACGGCAATCGCATGGGCAATATTTTGCAGCATAACTGTTTTGCCGGTTCGCGGCGGAGCCACAATCAGGCCGCGTTGACCTTTGCCCTGAGGGGCGATAAGATCAATAACGCGGGTTGTATAGTCTTTTTCGCCGTTTATAACATCAAAATCGAGCTTTTCAGTCGGATAAAGCGGCGTCAGATTGTCAAAATTAACCCGAAGCTTAGATTTTTCAGGATCTTCAAAATTAATGGAATTAATCTTGGTCAAAGCAAAATAGCGTTCATTGTCCCGGGGAGCACGAATTTCCCCTTCGACTGTGTCTCCGGTGCGCAGCCCGAATTTTTTCACTTGGGCCGGAGATACGTAAATATCATCGGGACCGGCCAGATAATTGGATTCCGCAGAACGCAGAAAACCGAAGCCGTCTTGCAAAACTTCAATCACGCCTTCGCCGTAGATTGTGTTGTCTTCGCCGGCAACTTTTTTCAAAATTGCAAACATCAAGTCCTGCACCCGCATGGAAGAAGCATCGTCAATGCCTAAATCTTCGGCCTGAGTCAGCAGTTCCTGGGGAGATTTTTGCTTTAATTCTTTTAAATTCATGAAATACCTTGATATATAAGAAGTGGAGAATATATAACAGAGGACATGGAAATGTCCGGTGGGTGATTTAGTTTATACTGTTTTTTTTCTTGGATGTCAATTTATTTTATACACAGCCCGAAGGGCCAGATATTATTTAAAAAGAAAGTTTTAGTGGTTAGTATATGCCTGTGAAAGCTGTGGATTAAATCTTGTAAACAGAGTTATGCATATCTTTGCAGTTTTGTGGGTAAGATTGTGAATCAAAATTAACCGCTTTTTAAGAATCGTTAAAAAATCATTAACAATATTTGTAAACCCAAAATTTAACCCTTTGTTAATAATTTTAGTTGTCAACAGGGGGGGATAAGTTTATCTGCCTGTATATAACTTACAGATATAAATTTGTTAATCGGTGATAACTATTGTATAACAATCTGGTGAAGGAAGGTTATGCACAAAAGGTTAACGAATTGTGTATAAGTCCGTCAACTGTATGATTTGAGGCGATTATAATGAAACTAGCAGCAATTACCGGTTCTATCGGATGCGGGAAAACAACTTTGGCCGGATTGGTCCGGGAGCTGGGTTATGTGGTTTATGATATTGACGGTTGGACGAGGGCTCTTTATCAGAAGCCTGCTTTTATCCGTATGATTTTGGAAAATTTTCCTAGCGTGGGGGACAAAGGAAAAGTTAACAAACGCAAATTGAGAGATTTGGTCTTTAATGATAATCGGGAACTGAAACGTCTGGAAGGGCTGGTTCATCCGTTTTTGGAAGAGCGTTTTTTTGAGATGATACGTCGCAACAGCCGTTATGATGATGTCTTTTTTATTGATGCGGCCCTTATATTTGAACTGGGTTGGGATCGTTATTGCGATTTGGTGGTTGTTGCCGACGTTGATTATGAGCTTCAAAAGCAAAGGGTTATGAAAAGGGATGGTATTACGGCTGTGGATTTTGAGAAAATTGTGGCGGTTCAGATGAGCAATCGCGAGAAGATTCTGCGGGCGGACGTGATTGTTGAAACCGACAAGCCGCTTGGCGTTTTGAAGGTTGAATTGTTAAGCATTATTGATGAGTTGTAAAGATGGTCAGAGAGATTGTATTTGATACGGAAACAACCGGATTTGATCCTGAAAACGGCGACAAGCTGGTTGAAATCGGAGCTGTGGAGCTGATTAACCATATTCCGACCGGGGTGACGTTTCATCGTTATATCAACCCGCAGCGCGACGTGCCGGAAGATGCTTTTAAGGTTCACGGCTTGAGCTATGATTATTTGAAGCAGTTTCCGACTTTTGATAAGATTGTCGATGAGTGGCTGGATTTTGTCGGTGACGGCGTGTTGGTTGCGCATAACGCCTCTTTTGATATCAAGTTTGTCAACCATGAGCAAAAGCTTCTCGGCAAAACCCAGTTTACCTGGGACAGAGTGGTTGATACCCTTGAAATTGCCAAGCTGCTGTTTCCGGGATCGCGCGTTAACCTCGACGCTTTGTGCAAACGTTTTAACGTTGACAATACCGATCGTACGTTACATGGCGCTTTGCTTGACGCCCAGTTGTTGGCGCAGGTTTATTTGGAGCTTTTGGGCGGACGGGAGCCGAGTTTTCTGCTGGATAAAAAGAATTCGGCTGTGGCGGCACGGTCAAACGGGAATACCGGTGTTACGGAGCCGACAAATCGTCAGTATCGTGAACCAAGAGTATTTGCCGTTACGGAAGATATTGAAGCCAAGCATCGGGAATTTTTGGAAGGAAAACTGAAAAATGCAATTTGGCTGGCCGGGGAGAACAAGGCTGCCGAGTGAGACTGGCGGCAATTAGGGCATAGGGTATAAAAAATCCGGGAAAGTCCCGGATTTTCTTTTCTTATTTCGGCTGATCAGACGTTTGTTTGCGATGTTGGTACATGGCCGCAAAGTCAATCGGGTTGAGCATCAGGGGCGGCAGGCCGCCGTTGACCAAGGTGTTGGTAACAATATTGCGGGCATAGGGGAAAAACAACCGCGGAATTTCAATCAGTAACACGGGTTCCAGGTGTTCCTGGGGAACATTTATGCTGACAACGCCTGCGTATTCGAGTTCCAAGATGAAGAAAGGACGGCCGGAAATGACACCGTTCATTTTTATTAACAGAGAAACATTGAAGAAATTGTCATGTATGTGATTGGCGTTGACGTTAACGTCAATATTGACATCGGGGTTTTCGTTCAAGTTGCGGAAAATTTCCGGAGCATGCGGAATTTCAAGCGACAAATCCTTAATATATTGGTTATTGATAACAATCGGGGGAACCTGATTGGGGTTGCCGTTTTCCGGTTCGGGATTGTCGTTTGCGGTTTTGCCGTTCTGCTCTTCAGCCATTTTTTTCTCCTTTTTAATAAAATTTTTATAATACAATGATTACACTTTATTTTCGAATTCGTCAAATAATTATGGTTGATTAAACTTTCAAATATTATATATATGATATAAGATGTGATTTGCGGAGAATTCAAGGAACAATTAAAGGTTGGGATATGTTAGGACAGTATTTTGATATTTTAGTGCTTTTGGTCGTCGTCTTGGTCATTTTTCAGCGTCTTAGGATGGTTTTGGGAACCCGTCCGAGCGAAAGCGAGAAAAAAGCCGCCGAGGAAAACGCCGCAAAACTGTTTGACATGCTGATGAAAGAAGCTGAGCAAAAACAGTCCCATATGGCTGCCGCCGCTGCCGAGCCGGCTGCGGAAATACTGGAAAATGCCGAACTCACCGAGACGGACAAAGTTCTTAGCAGTATTCCTAATTTTGACAAGAACCGTTTTTTGGCCGGTGCCAAAAGGGCTTTTGAAATGATTGTCGAAGCTTTTGCCAAAGGTGACATTGCGACTTTGGAGATGCTGGTCAACAAAAATTTGCTAAAAAAGTTTCAGGAAATTATCGAAAGCCGCCGGGCGGAGGGAATTACGGCCGAGACGGATTTTATCGGTTTCAGCAAAGCGGAAATCGTCACGGCAAAAATCAGCCGCAACCAGGTGGCAAAAATTATTGTGGAGTTTGTCAGCGAGCAGGTTAACCTGCTTAAAAACAAACAAGGAGACGTTATCGAAGGTGATGACCAGTTTATTCAAAATATTACCGATGTCTGGACTTTTGAACGCGCTCTGACTTCTACTAACCCTAACTGGCTTTTGGTGTCGACTAAAAAATGATGACAAAAAAAATATTTTATTTTCTTGCTGTTTTATTGCTGGCGTCCTGCGGCGAAAAAGAGGAAAAAGAACAACCTGTTCAAATGCCCGAAGAGGTTGAGGTTTCAGCCTTGAAAGTTACTCCCGAAAGTTTTGCCAACCTGGCAGACTGGACGAAAGACAATGTTAACGAAGCCGTGGAAGCCTTTAAGCTTTCGTGTCCGAAAATTTTGCAGGAAAATGGCGAATATCTTGGTTTGTCGAGAATTAAGGTTTTGACTGCCGCTTATCAGGAAGCCTGCCGGGTATTGCCTATGTATAAGCCGGAACAATACCGGGAATTTTTGGAGAAGAACTTTATTCCTTATGCTATCAGCTATAACGGCAATTTCGGAGGGCAGTTTACTTCTTATTATGAAGTAATGTTCAGGGCTTCGCGTTATAAACGTCCGGAATTCGCCTATCCGGTATATGGCCGTCCGGCGGATATGCTTGAGGTTAATTTGCAGGATTTCGACAAGTCTTTGCCTAAAAAGCAACTGGTCGGGCGTTTGGTGGGGCAGAAACTGGTTCCGTACTATACGCGCAAAGAAATCAACAATCCGGCTTTACATTTGAGGGCACCGGCTTTGTTGTATGTTTCGACACCGATTGATTCTTTTATTGCCCAGATTCAGGGGTCGGCGCTTGCCGTTTTGGATGACGGCAGTTATCAGAGGCTTGCTTATGCGGGCAACAACGGCTGGCCTTTTAAGGGGATAGGGTCTATTCTGCTGGAGAACAAGGTGCTGGCAAAAAATGAATTGAATATGATCAGGATTAAACAGTGGCTGAATGAAAACAGCCACAAGGCCGAACAGTATATGAACGAGAATCCTCGCTATGTGTTTCATCGGCTGGTGAACAGCAGCGGGCCGCTGGGAGCACAAGGCGTTGCTTTGACGGCAGGAAGAAGTTTGGCGGTAGACCCGGATTATATTCCGCTCGGAAGCCTGTTGTGGCTTGAAACGTCCTATCCTGACAAGGGAAAACTCGGCAAGCTGGTGGTGGCGCAAGATGTGGGAAGTGCGATTAAGGGGCCAATCCGCGGCGATTATTTCTGGGGCAGCGGCGGCGATGAAGTTCTTAGACTGGCCGGCAGCATGAATTCCGGCGGCCGTTATTATCTTCTGGTTCCCAAAAATGCCGAGGTGAAGGTGCAATGACGCCTAAAACACCTAATAAGGCCGATTTGTTGGTCTACAAAGCCTTAAAGGCGGCTATCGGCCAAGACAAGCTCAGGATTTATCTCGATTACGGGAAAGTCAACCGTCCGCAATCCCCGGTTTATGATCCCTGGGAATCGCTTTTGCCGATTTTGATTCCGGTTTTAATCGGATTGGCTTTGATTATCGGGGTAGGAGTTATTTTCGGACTGCTGTTTATCGGAGTTATGATAGAAGTTTTCAGCGTTTATTTTAAAAAGAAAATATACCGGCGATTGATTGAAAGGACTAAAAATTATCTGGTTTCCGGTTATGAAAACTGTGAAAAGCTGTGGGCTTGGGGCGGAATTGTGCTGGTCAATGCCGACAACAAGACAATCGGTTGCGTTGCGCCCGAAGGGGACTGGAAAGATTTTGTGGTAATTAATTTTGCTGATCTGATGGTAGATAAAAATAATGAAAATAAAGGAACTGAAGCCGCAGAAGAATCCTCGGCTGCCTGACGAAGCGGACAGCGAGGTTTGGCAGGAAGCCGTCAAAGGCGTCAGAAAAATTAAAAATCCCAATCTTGATTTATCGAAACCGGCACCCAAAGAATTTATTATCAGAGAAAATGTTAATGTTTTTGAGGCCTATGGCGGAGAAGATTTAAGCTTTTTGATTCCGGGGGCTGCCGACAATATTGATGCAAACACCATGCGGCGGTTTAAGCGCGGTGAGTTTGCGATTGAGGCAGTTTTGGATTTGCACGGCTGTACGTCCGAGGAATCCTTCGGAAAAGTTGAAAATTTTATAAAAAAAGCTTATTTGCGGCAAAAACGCTGTGTTCAGATTGTGACCGGAAAAGGCCTGCATCGGGAAGACGACATATTTGCCGCCCGCGGCGTTTTGCGGGATTTGGTTCCGCAATGGCTGAATAACGGCCTGCTTCGCCCCCTGATTTTGACATTCGACTATTCGCGTCCGGAAGATGGCGGCGAGGGCGCTTTGACGATTTTGCTGCGTCGCAGAAGGAACCGCTAAATTTTTTTGTCGGAACTGCGGCAGTAAGAAGCGACCGGACAATTTGCACAATCGGGTTTTTGGGATTTGCAGATGTATCTGCCGAACAAAACCAGCCAATGGTTGGCATTTTTTTTGTAATTGTCGGGCAGGACGGCATTTAAATCTTTTTCAATATCTAGAGGCGTTTTGCCGTCAGAAAATTCAAGGCGGTGAGAAATGCGCATGACGTGCGTATCAACGGCGATTGTCGGCTGGTTGAACCAGACGTTGAGGACAACGTTTGCCGTTTTGCGGCCAACCCCGGGCAGGCTTTCGAGTGCAGAACGATCAAAAGGGACTTCGCCACGGTATTTGTCAACCAATTCTTGGCTGAGGGAAATTACGTTTTTGGCCTTGTTGTTGTATAAACCGATGGTTTTGATATAAGTTTTGAGTTTTTCGACTCCGATGCCGAGCATTTTTTGCGGGGTGTCGGCGATTTTGAACAGTTCAGCCGTGGCTCGGTTGACGCCTTTATCCGTCGTTTGGGCCGAGAGCAGGACTGCGACCAGCAGGGTGTAGGCGTTAGAATAATCCAATTCGCAGCGCGGATTGGGATCCCGGTCGTTGAATATCTTGATGATTTCTAAAATTTCTTCAGGTTTTCTCATGCTTTGACACCTCCGGCTCCGGCAGCCTTAGGAGCGTTTTCATCTAAAGGCCAGCGCGGGCGCGGCTTAAAGTCGAGCTCGTTTGTGTAACCGTTTTGGAAACGTTCCAAGCCGGCCCAGGCAATCATAACGCCGTTGTCGGTACAAAAGCGAATCGGAGGTGCCGAAAATTCCATACCCCGCGCCTGAGCCAAAAGTTCGAGCCGGGTGCGTAAAAAAGTGTTGGCGGCAACCCCGCCGGAGACTACGAGATCTTTGCCTTCCGGGTAATGTTGTTTGAAATAGGCAATGGCTTTTTCGAGCTTTTGGCAAAGACACTCGGTGACGGTGAATTGAAAACCGGCGCAAATGTCGGCAACATCTTGCTCCGGCAGAATGGCATGTTCAAGAATGCCGTCAGGGGAGTATGATTCGATGATTTTGCGGACGGCGGTTTTCAGGCCGGAGAATGACAAATTGCAGTCTCCGGAGTTGAATAACGGTTTGGGCAAGACAAAGCGCCGGCTGTTTCCGACAGCGGCCAATTTTTCAATAATCGGGCCTCCGGGGTAGCCGAGCCCCAGCATTTTTGAGACCTTGTCAAAAGCTTCCCCCGCCGCGTCGTCAATAGTGGTCCCAAGGCGTTCAAAATTACCGACGCCTTTGACAATCAGAATTTGGCAATGGCCTCCGGAGACCAAAAGCAACAGATATGGATAGCAGACGTTGCCGGTCAGGCGTGCGGCCAGAGCATGACCTTCCAGGTGGTTGACTGCGACAAAAGGCTTATTGAGTGCCAGGCACATAGCCTTGGCGGCCATGACGCCGACGACGACACCGCCGATGAGGCCGGGACCGGATGCGGCGGCGATGGCATTGACATCCTGCGGTTTCAGTCCGGCGTTTTTGAAAGTATGTTCAATTATCTCGTCAATATGTTCGAGATGAGAGCGGGCGGCAATTTCCGGCACGACACCGCCAAAAGGCTTGTGTTCGTCAAGTTGGGTCAGCAGGCATTGTCCGAGGATTTCCTTTTTATCATTAACAATGGCGGCTGCCGTTTCGTCGCAGCTGCTTTCTATCCCTAAAACTATCATTTTGTTTACTCTTTTTTTATTGATGTTTTTGTATAGTTATATACACTATAATTGAATAAAAGCAAAGGCAATTTTCACTGAAAGGTTCGATATGGCAAAGAATCCCAACGCAGAAACCAAAAAACTTCCGGAGGAAGTTTCAGAACCGAAAAGAGTAGGGATAGTCAGAGTTTTCCGCAGTGTAGTATGGGCGATTGTTATTTTGGCGGCAGGCCGGGTGGTCTCGGTGAATCCGCAAACCAAATTTTTGGCGGCAGCCGGTCTGCTCTGGCAGAATCCGCAAATATTGAAGCAAGCAAAAGACAAAATCAGCGGACTGTTGGCGGCATCGGCGGCGGAAGAGCAGGTTCCGAGCGAGATTGCGGTTTTGCAACAGGAAATTTCGCAGTTGCGGGCAGAACTGGCACAGCGCAGCGTCGATACGCATAATCTTTCTAATGCCAGCTTGGAAGAACTTAATCAGAAATTTGAAAATCTGGAAAAAACAAATTTGGGAATTATTGCCGGAAAAGCCGATGCTTCAACGGTTTTGGGAATAGTATCGCGTTTGGACAAGCTGGAAGAAAAAGTTAATGTTCTGGCCCGAGTGACTGACGAAAGCGCTCTGATTCTCACGGCCGTTATGATGGTTAAGGATAGTGCGGAGCGGGGCGGCGCTTTTGAGTACGAAGCAGCCATTTTGAACCAATTGGCGCAGAATAATCTGAAAATCAAACCGGCGGTGGAAGTGATTGAAAAAATCGCGGCTTCAGGTATTAAGTCAGATGTTTTTCTGATTGGGCGTTTTGACGTTATTTATAATGAAATCACCGAACTGCAAAGGGCAGAATTTGAGAAAACCTGGAAAGACCGGGTTAACAGCAAGCTGAATGAGTTTATCAAGGTTCGTCGTACCAACAAGCAGGCACCGGAGTTTACCGGAGACAAGACCCTGAATGAAATCAAAAAGCTTGTGGACGCCGGGGATTTGGCCAGAGCCTTGGCTTTGCTCCGGCAGTCGGACAATGTGAACATTTCGGCAAAGTCGGAAGCTTTGCAGGAGTGGATCGGATGGGTAGAAAGCAAGCTTGAGTTTAATGCGGCAATCAAGCAGGTTGCCAATAATTCATTAGCGGTTATGAAAGTGAACTCTATTAAGAAGGAGATAAACAATGACTAAAAAAATTTCAACATTTGTCTTTCTGGGACTGATCTTTACGGTCATTGTGTGGATGCTGGACAAGGAAAGCGTAGCAACGGTCAACTGGCGGGATTATGAATTGGCATTGTCGGTTCCGGAACTTTTGCTGCTGTTGCTGTTTGCGGTGATTGTATGGGATGTGTTAAACCGGGTTTTCAGGAGTTTGCTCAGGCTGCAGGTTCGGGAAGTTTATAAAACATCGCTGCTGTCGAATCGTGACGGGCAAGAGGATGAAACCATAGATGTTTTGGCCGGAAAAATCAGCGAAAAAATAATTATTGACCGTAAGGACTTTGATCGTTCCCTGCTGCTGGTTCTGAAGGCAATGACTGCCATTACGGCCGGAGACATGTCGGAAGCCAGACAGCATATCAGGGCATTAAAACAGGTTATCGGCAAAGATCCGATTATTGATGTTTTGATGATGAAAATTTACAAAGGTGAAAAAAATTACGACAAGATGGAAAAATTGTCCGAAAAGCTGATGAAAAATGCGGATATTCAGATTGTCGGCATGAAAGCCGCGGTAGAAGCCCAAATGGAAAAGAAAGAGTTTAAGGTGGCTTTGGCAACGGTTAACAAAGCATTTGAACTGCGGCAGGATTTGTATTGGATTATTGAGAGTGCTTTTGAATTGCGCGCCAAAGCCGGTGATTGGGAAGGGGCTATGCAAGTTTTGGATGCCGGTTATAAGAAAAAAATCATACCGTCGGCCAAATATAGCCGTTTGCGGGCAATGGTTTTGTTTGAATGTGCCAAGCAGTACAGCGAATCCGGAGATGAGGTAAACTTCTTTAAATATGTTTCTCAAGCCATTAAGGCTGATGACACTTTGGTACCGGCAGCCTTGGCTTTGGCGGCGTATTATAAGGCCAATGATAATCAGGTTCGGTTGGCTGAGAATGTTTTGATGAACATTTGGAAGAAAAATCCGACGGACGAGGTTGCTTATGCTTATATCAATCTGTATGGCGACAAGAAAAGCAAGGAACGCCTGAAGCGTTTGGACGCTTTGATAAACTGCAATGCGCTGCGTCCTTCGCTGAACAATCGCTTATCGGCGGAAATCAGTATTGAGGGCGGTTATTGGAGCAAGGCAAAATCGGAAATAGAGATGTTTCTGATTAATAATCCCTGTACCAAAAAAGTCTGCAGTATGATTGCCGAAATTGAAGATAAGTTTAATAAAGACAAGAAAGAAGCCAAGGCTTGGCGCAACCGGATTGACAGCTGTGCGGAAGATTCACTTTGGGTTTGTTCTGCCTGCGGGGCAAAGTCGGAAGAATGGCATTCAGTTTGTCCGCAATGTAAAGCTTTTGGTCAAGATGAGTGGCATTTGTATGTTGAGCATCAGCAGAACGAGGTTGTGGAAGAAATTGACGACGAGGAAGAAGAGGACTGATCATGACTGATGCGGAACTGAAAAGAGTATGGCTGGACAATTACCGGGCGGTGCCGACGGCTCTTCAGGATATTAAAAAAGTCGAAGCGGTGGCGACGGCTTTTAATACCAACATTGATGCGGTTTTGAAAATTTCGGGAAAAAGAATTGCAGAATTGGCCAGAAAGCTGCGAATGTCATGGGAGGAGCTGCATCAGATTAAGAGAACAAAAATTTCAAAACCGGCAGACGTCATAAAGGGACTGTTGAAATGTTTTGAAAAAGGGATTGCCGAAGAGTGGATTACCGAAGATATCCGAGTATATAACTGGATGATGGAAGAAATCGGTTATGAGCGGCTGCAGATGGGCGGACAGGGCGGCATTGTGGCCAATGCGCTGGCAGCTTGCGGCGTTCAAAAAGTTTATGCTCATGCGAATTCTTTGCCGGAAAAACAGGCCGAACAGTTTTTGAAACTGAACAATTTATGTTCGTTTGATGAGAACGGGGTTGAAAAGCCTGCTTTTAAGATTAACCGAAGCAACGATATTCCGTTGATTCATTGGATTTTGGAATTTGATAAGGGCGATGTGGTTGAAATAGGCGGGCAGCGTGCGGTTTGTCCGAAGTCTAATCGTTTTATTGCAACTTATGATCCGCTGAATTTGAGTTTGACGATTGATGAAGCATTTGTCCGGGATATTGAGAATCAAAAGCTGAATTTTGTGGTTTTGTCAGGATTTCATGCCCTGACCAAAAATTCCGGCGGTTTGCGTCTGCTGAATAAGGCTTTGCCGGTTATTGAGGTCTGGCGCCAACATTGTCCGGGATGTTTTATCCATTTGGAACTGGCGTCGACACAAGATGTTGCCGTCAGAAAAGCCATTCTTAACAAAATTGCGCCGCTGGTTGATTCAATAGGGGTTAATGAACGAGAGGCGATTGACGTTTTGGAAGTTATCGGCGAAGAAGAACTGGCAAAAAAATGCGAACAGAACAGCAACAGCGTCAATTTGTTTGAGGGATTGCTGCGGATTAAGGAAAAGACAAAATGTCCACGGATTCAGCTGCATATGTTTGGTTTGTATATTACAATTCAAAACAAATATTTCAAAATTACGCCGGAGAACAATCGCAAGGGAATGATGCTGGCGGCTTCCGTAGCAGCCCATAAGGCTAAGGTCGGCAATATCGACAACTGCGGTACGGAACCGTTATGGTCGCTGAGCCGGGAAGTTTCTGAGGTTGGGATTAACGAATTGCGGGCTTTGGTAAAATATATGAAGCGTCCGAACATGATGGGCAGCGGCATAACCGAATATGCCGGTTTTGAAGTGATTGTGGTGCCGACGATTTTGGTGGACGAGCCTGTTACATTGGTTGGCATGGGTGATACGATTTCATCTATTTCTCTGGTGGGCAGCTATGAGGAAAAAAAGCCCCGGGGTGCGGAAACTCATTCTTGAGAAATTTTTTGCAATAATTGATAGAAAAGAACCGGAAAATTCCGGTTTCTTTTTTGGCAACAAGGATGCGTCTTGTTGATTTTGCTTGCAAATCGGAAGATTACCTGTATATATATATCAAGATTTGTTAAAGGAGATAAAGTTATGGGTGAGAAAAAAGAACCATCACAGCGTCAGTTGCGGGTCGGGCAGGAAGTTAAAAAAGTTTTGGCTAAGATGATTGAAAAAGGCGAGATTCGCAATTTGGAGGGAATCAACGCTTTGGTTACCCTTACGGAAGTGCGGGTTTCTCCTGATTTGAAATATGCGTCGGTATATTTGATGACCAGCAACGGCGACAGTCTCGAGGAGGTTTTGAACGGTTTGCAGCTGGCTGCGAATTATTTGCGCAAGCAGGTCGGGGCCCAGTTGCAGCTTCGTTACAGCCCGGAATTGGTTTTTAAGGCGGATAAGAGTTTTGAACGGGTTGATCAGATAGAAAAGCTGTTGCGGGACCCAAAGGTTCAACGTGATTTGAATGCGGAATAAACATACAAGAAAGATTGTTTGGAACGCCGGCAAACTAAAGAGTTTTTGCTTAAATTAGTATGAATTTTAAATTAGTTTGTTATGAAAAGTATTATTAAAGAATTTGCCTCTGTTTGCAATCGGGGCTGTTTTTTTTCCATGGTTTTAGGGAGATGCAAGGTAACATCGGCCGGTTACGGTTGGTGTAAAATCAGCTATTGTCCCAAGAAAGGGCGGGAAAGAGTCATTGCCGCCGATGTTAGTGCCAAGACGGTTTTTTATTGCCATAAGCATATTTTTTATGCAAAAGGCAAAGATGAGTGGTTTGCCGTCAATATTTCTGATGGCGGCGGGAAGCTGATTGGTTTGGGGCAAAGGTTGTCTGCCGATAATCCGGCTTTCGTCCGCAAGGCCGGAGAAGAATTTATCCTTGGCTTTTTTAACGGCGGCGGAAAGTTTTGCCGGAAAATTTATTCACCAATTGGTTGGGATAAAAAGTTGAAAATCAGATATTTGCTTTGCCAATTGAAAGACGGCCGTTTTGATATTTATAAGACTGATGATGCGCAATTCTGTCTGCATAAACAGGATGGGGATTTCTATGAAACGCTGGTTTTGAAAACAGATCAACAAAACCGGACGTTCGAATTTCGAAACGGGGGATTTTATGAGGTTGATTTACGCAGGATGAAACAGAGAATCAATGATTGGCTGCGGCAAAAAAGAGATTGGGCGACTAATAGATTGGGAAGCCTTTGGTGAGCCTGGTTTCCGTGGCGGAAAGCGATGGATTTTATTTAAAAGTTTTTGTTGACTTTTGTCTAAAAATGTGATTTGCTTTTGGTTCAAAGTAAAAAATTGTTAAATTATATATAATATGGCCGAAAAAAAGTTGAACATTGCGTACTACAATGGGGTATGGGTGTTATTGGAAGGCTTGACGGTCCATAGACTGGGAACCAAATACGAAAAATCAGGGAATTACATTGTCGGTACTAATCCGGACGGAACCCGGTTTGCAGTTTATGTCGGCGGCGAAAAAATTCGTAAATACGGCGTATTTACCAAGTTTTTTCCGGTTGGCGAGGACCGTATGGCAGTTTGGGAAATTGACGGCAAATGGAAGCTGTATACCCGAACCGGCGTTAAGGTTATCCTTGGGGATATGGTAGACGAAAGCGGCAGGTTTTTCGTTTATAAATGTCCTGAAGGTGTTAAATTCTCTCGGATAGAAGGCACGCGTTTAACAATAATGTGGTGCAAAGGCTATCGGCGGGGATTAAACAAGAGCATCACGCTGTATTATTTTGACGGGATGTCAGAATTAATAGCGGTGTAATTTGCAAAAACCGGGCTTACTTTAGGTAAGCCCCGTTTTTTTTGTTCTTTATTTTGGGGTAGACAAGAATGCTGCCGGAAAGTATAGTCAAGAAAAAAACAAAAAGAGGGATTGATGAGGCATAAAAAAGGCAATGATGTTCATGGCTGGCTGGTTGTTGATAAACCGGCGGGAATGGGGTCGACAGACGTGGTGAATTTGACCCGGAGATTGTTTAATGCCAAGAAAAACGGCCATACCGGAACTTTGGATCCGTTTGCGACCGGGGTTCTGCCGATTGCTTTTGGAGAAGCGACAAAACTGATTCCTCAGGTAATGGACCGCGAAAAAGAATATGAGTTTGTGGTTTGCTGGGGAAAAAAGACTGACAGCGGCGATACTGAAGGCAAAGTCATTGCAGTTTGCGACAAGATACCGTCCCGGGAAGAAATTTTGCAGGCTGTTCCGACGTTTATTGGCGAGATTACCCAGGTGCCTCCGTCCTATTCGGCGATAAAAATTAACGGCCGGCGGGCGTATGATCTGGCTCGCAAGGGTGAGGAAATCAGAATTCCGGAACGAATCGTAACGATTTATGATTTGGAGTTTTTGGAAGAACTGCCGGTTGGGCGAGCCCGTTTTCGGGTGCGCTGTTCAAAAGGGACATATGTGCGTACGCTGGGCATGGATTTGGCCGAAAAACTCGGAACCTTGGGGTATTTGGAAGAACTGCGGCGGACAAAATGCGGTTTTTTTTCAATTAAGGATACGATTTTACTGGAAAGTTTGAAAAAAGTAGTGCATAGTGAGGATCTGAAAAAATTTTTGCTTCCGTTATTAACTTCTCTGCGCGACATCGCGGTTATAGCTTTATCGGAAGCGGATGCCGGAAAACTCAGGCTGGGCCAGTCAGTTTCTCCTAGGTCATATGATGTAAGTCATTTATGCGGGAAAGAAGCGGCTGCCGTTTATAACGGAGAGTTGACGGCGATTGTACGAATCGATGAGCGAAAAATTGCTCCGGTTCGGGTATTTAACTACTAACATACAAGGAAGATAAAAGATGTCGATTTCTAATGAAAAGAAACAGGAACTGATTAAAGCTTATGGCTTGAAGCCGAATGATACCGGTTCTCCGGAAGTTCAGATTGCAATCTGGACCTATCGGATTAACAGCCTGATTGAACATTTTAATGTTCATAAGAAAGATTTGCACTCCCGTTTGGGTTTGATGAAGATGGTCAGCAAACGCCGCCACCTTCTTGACCACCTCAAAGCGACCAGCGAGAGCAGATATCAGGATATTATTAAGAAGTTAGATCTTCGTAAATAATTTCAGGTTGTTTTTATGCTGCATCTAAAGCGATTTTATACTATCTCGGAAAGTCTGCGTATTTCTTTATGCTGTAAGGCTTTTTTAGGTGTTGAAACTCGTTTTAGCGGTTTGACGGAAAACAATTTGAGTAAAATGGTTTTATAGCCATTCGGGGGGTGCGGGGCAATGGGGCTCCGCATTCCTTTTAAAATCCTCGGAAAGGTTCCGGGGTGAGGATGAATGAATAGATAGGTTATTGAATTGAAAGGTAAAAAAGTATGATCGATTTTAAAGTGTCCAGAAAAGAAATGGAATGGGGCGGACGCAAGTTAGTCCTGGAAACAGGAAAAATGGCCAGACAGGCAACAGGCGCAGTTGTGGCGACTTATGGAGAAACGGAAGTAATTGCTACGGTTGTGGCTGCAAAAGAGGCAAAAGCCGATCAGGATTTTTTCCCTTTGACCGTTAACTATCAGGAAAAGTATTATGCAACCGGTAAAGTTCCGGGCGGTTTCATGAAGAGAGAAGGCAAACCTTCCGAGCGCGAAGTTTTGATTTCGCGTCTGATTGACCGGCCGATCCGCCCGTTGTTTCCGGATGCTTTCAAAAATGAAGTGCAGATTATTTGTACGGTTTTGAGCCATGACCAGGAAACGGATTCTGATATTGTTTCGATGATTGCCGCTTCGGCTGCGTTGGCGATTTCCGGCATTCCGTTTATGGGACCTATTGGGGCAGCCAAAGTCGGTTATAAGAACGGGCAGTATATTTTGAACCCGACGATTGAACAAATGAAGGATACGGATCTTGAATTGACCGTTGCCGGTACGTCGGAAGGCGTTTTGATGGTTGAATCCGAAGCTCAGGAACTTTCGGAAGAAGTCATGCTGAATGCGGTTATGTTCGGTTTTGACAGCTTCCAGCCGGTTATCAAAATGATTAAGGATCTGCAGGCGGAAGCCGGGAAGGAATCTTGGGAATCTCCGGTGTTTCCGAAAGAGTTTGATGAACTGTATGCCCGGGTTGAGAAAGAATTCCGCGGCAAATTTGAAGAAGCTTTTAAAGAAACAGACAAGTTGAAACGCGGTACTTTGGTCGGACAGGCTTCCGAAGAAGTTAAAGCGACCATTGATCCGGAAAATGAAGTCGAAATGCGTTATGTCGGCGATGTGATTGAAAAACTGATGCACACCGTTGTTCGCGAAAAGGTTTTGACGACCGGTCATCGTATTGACGGCCGTGACACTAAGACCGTCCGTCCGATTCAATGTGAGGTTGACGTTTTGCCGAGAGCTCACGGTTCTGCTTTATTTACCCGCGGCGAGACGCAGGCTTTAGTGGTTACGACCCTTGGTACCGGCGAGGACGCACAGATTGTAGACGGTCTGATGGCCGAATATAAAGAAGACTTTATGTTGAACTATAATTTCCCGCCGTTTTCAGTCGGCGAGTGCGGCCGTCTCGGTTCTCCGGGGCGTCGTGAGATCGGCCACGGAAAGCTGGCTTGGCGCGCAATTCATCCGATGATGCCGAAAAATAAGGATACTTTCCCTTATACGGTTCGGGTGGTTTCGGAAATTATGGAATCAAACGGTTCTTCTTCGATGGCAACCGTTTGCGGAACCTGCATGTCTTTGATGGCGGCAGGTGTGCCGATGGCTAAACCGGTTGCCGGCATTGCAATGGGGTTGATTAAGGAAGATGACGGCCGGGTTGCCGTTTTGACCGATATTCTCGGCGATGAGGATCACCTCGGCGATATGGACTTTAAGGTTGCCGGTACAAAAGACGGCGTTACCGCTCTGCAGATGGATATTAAGATTACTTCCATTACCAAAGAGATTATGCAGACGGCTTTGGCACAGGCTCATGAAGGCCGGATTCATATTCTGGGCGAGATGGCAAAAGCAATTTCGGAACCGCGTCCGAATGTTTCGCCTTTGGCTCCGGGGATTGTGGCGATTAAGATTCCGGTTGATAAAATTCGTGAGGTTATCGGTACCGGCGGCAAGGTTATTCGTGAGATTGTCGAAAAGACCAACACCAAAATTGATATCAGCGATGATGGCGTTATCAAGATTGCATCCATGAAAAAAGAAGACGGCGATGCCGCTCTGGAATGGATTATGGGAATCGTGGCCGAGCCCGAAGAAGGCAAGATTTATCACGGCGTTGTTACCAAAATTATGGATTTTGGTGCATTTGTCCGCTTTTTAGGAACGACGGAAGGCTTGGTTCATATTTCTGAGGTTAAGAATGAACGGATTGCTTCGGTTTCCGATTTCTACAAGGAAGGCGACAGCATGTGGGTCAAATGTCTGGGAACCGATAATCGCGGCAAGGTCAAACTGTCGGCCAAGCGGGTTAATCAGGAGACTGGCGAAGATCTCGAGAAATAAGCCGGATATCTTATTTTTGAAAAGCACCCCAATCGGGGTGCTTTTTCGTTGTTGACTTCGGAAATGTTGTTGTCTATAATTTGTCCAATTAAAGATTATTATATGTTGTACAATTTTAAAAATAAATTTTATGGAACATTTATTTGAATTCGTTTTCGGTTTCAATACCGGCGTGTTGTTATTCCGATTGGTTGTAATTTTCAGGTTATGGTGCCGCCGAACGGTTGGTTGCAGGGAATATAACATTCGTTTGCGCTATTCGCGAATGACGGTTAATACTCTGGTGATTTTTCTTTCAAGCGGTTATTGCGTTTATTTGTTTACGATGGGCGCAATCATTTCGCAAAAAGTAATAATTGGCTGTGGTTGGATTCCGGGGCTGATTCTGCTTTTGTCCGTTAGTGAAGGTTGGTTGCGGAGACGTTGGCTGAATATGTACTGCAAGAGCTATCGGTTCCGGGATGACAGTTTTCGGTTTTTTCCGGAATATTCTGCTGAACAGAATACGGAAAAATATTTGTACGGTGATGTCATTATCAATCATGAGCGAATTGTCCGGGGTGTAATCAGAAACAGCAAGGAAATCAGAAAACAGCTGCGAATGATGAAGAAATTGGAGGTTTGTTTTAGGAAAGGGCATTTTTATGCCCGTTGTCAGAAACCGCAAAAGGTGGAATTTGTTAAACCCGATAATAAATGAATGTTATGGAATTTTTAGTTATTTTGTTTGGCGCTTTGTTTGTGTACTATCTGGGGATAGTGGTTTATCATCTGATCAGCAAAGTCGTTTATGTTAAGGAAGCTTATGTACGCTCTTTTTTCCGAAACATGCTGTTTGGGTGCGTTATGGCCTCAATCGGAATTTTGGCCGGCGTTTTTGCCTTTAACACTCATTATTCTTCTCCGACAATGGGAAAGTGGGTTTTATTGGTTTTTCCGTTCGGGATTTTAATTTTGGCATTGATTGCAATTGATGCGGCGGTTAAGAAACGGAATTGGAAAAAATATACGTTAGCCAAGTTTGCCGGTGGTGCTTTGTATGATTTTGAAGCCCAATACAAGGCGGATAATTTTATTTTCGGCCGAATTTATTGGGACCGGAAAAAAAATGAACAGTGTTTTTGCCAAGCTTACCTGGAGGTTGGGCCGGAACATTTGTTGGTTAAAGGAAAAAATTACAAAGTTAAGTTCAGCAGCGATTACTGCCTGCCAAAGGTGAATGATTTGGGCTGTAATTTGGTTGTAGAAGCGTAATTGCTTTGTTGAGAACCCTTCTTTCTTTAGCGAAAGGAGGGTTTTTTCTTGACTGGGGATAACAGGGTTTTATACTGACAGCAAATTAAGTACAATTATTAAATTTTTAAGCTTATGTTTGATTTTACTATTTTGTATTGGATTCCGTTGTTAATCGTGATCTGGTGGCTGATTTCAAAAGGTTCAAAGGCGGCAAGCCTTCAGAAGGTTTGGGCCAACGATATTCATTTTGAAGGAAATGAGATTGTCTGCCGGCTGGTTGTTGGCGGCAAGCGGATGGATGGCGTTATTGAAGATGTTTTGTCGTTTAATATGAGTGAGTTAATCAAAAACGGCAAAATCAAGCCTTTCTCCGCTATGTGTTTGTTACAGCGTCAGTATGACGATAATCATGCGTCATTGACGATGAGTGATGAGGACAATTTGGTTGTTTTCAGTTCGATTCGGGCGCAAAAAACTAATAACGGTCGGATAATTTATGTTGGAAGCTTTCATTTTGAAGGACGGGAATGTTTCGGTTATGTCGAGTCTCTTCCGACGGAGGCAATGGAAAAAGCCGTTCAGCAAAAAAATTGCGATTCGGAACTGTTTATTCAATGCATCAATTTGGTTTTTGAAGAAGCTGATCCGATTTGGGGGCAAAGATTAGTCCCGATAATGCGAGTCGCCAATCCAAAAACGAATCGAAACTAAAAAAATTGCGCTTTCTCGAATCGAAAGCGCTTTTTTTTAACACAAAATTAAGGAATCGAATCGTAGAATCTGTTCATAAATTAAAAATTATCTTAATTATGAAAGCATTATTCTCACCTCAATTATTGATTCATTTGTTCATTCGTTTTATTCGGATGAGAAAATACAGGGTGTTTGCTAAGAAACTTGAAAAGTGTCCGATTATTTGCGATGCAGACATTGTTTCGGTGCAGGAGTCTTCCACCCTTAAAATTGAGGTTGCTTTCCGGTATAATGACGAAGAAATGTCCGGACATTTCTTTGCATTATCCCCGAAGGAACCTTATCGCCCCGGACAGAAGCTTAAGCTGGATATTAAATTTCTGTTTCCGAACGAGCAGCTTATTGTCTGCGATATACTGGCTGCGGCATAGCTTGGGATATGCAGCAGGCTGGTATCTGAATTTGTTTTTAAGCTTAAAATCCAAAAAGGGTTCGTCTGCAAGGATCGAACCTTTTTTATTTTAAATTATTGACATTTCTCTATAAAGTTTTAATCTCTAAACAGTTAAATTTATAATTTGTTAATTGATATGAGAATAATTATTGTTATTGGCGTTTTTGTTGTTTTAGCGATGTGTGTCGCCGCCTATGCTGCTTATCGGCATGATTACTGGAAACAGCGGGATTTTGAAGAAAAGTTAAAATCTCAAAAGTATAAACAATCTAAAATCAAAGTCTGATGGGAAATTTTTGGTTAGGGTTTGTTGCTGCCCTGTTTCTGGTTTGGTTTACCCATAAGGTTTATGAGTTATTGAAGCAAAAGCTCGGGGGAAACCGTTGGTATCGTGTTGTTGATGTGCAACCGTCTTCAATGCCGGGGTATTGGAATGTAGAATTTATGCTGGCGGATCATCATGTATTCGGCTATTGCAAAAAACAGCCGCCGCAAGAGGTCAATCCGCGGGAACTGATGGTACGCATCAAGCATTTTAACAGTAAAAACGGTTTATACCACCTGCATTGGGAGGTTATTCCGAAAGCCGAAAAAGAAAGAAAAGACCTGGGGTTTTAACCCCGGGTTTTTTTGTGAAAAAAGTATGAAAAAAGCGCTTGAAAAAGAAAAAATATTGGTGTAATAATGCCTTGACCGTTAAGGCACCCCTGGAGGCCGAAACGGCGGCGGTCTATGAACCGCGGTGTTTAATTTAATTTAGGATTTTTAAAATGGTAAAAATTACTTTTAATGCTCAGAAGCGTGAGAAAGCAGGTAAGGGGGCAGCTCGTGCATGTCGTCGTGAGGGACGTATTCCGGCTGTTATTTACGGCGGAAAACAGGAACCGGTCATGATTTCTCTGCATCCGGTTGAACTTGAAAAGGCTTTGAACGTTGCCGGTTTTTATACTGCGGATATTGAAATTGTTCTGGACGGCAAAACGTTTGCCGTTGTTTGTCAGGATGTTCAGTTCCATCCGGTCAGCGATATGCCTTTGCATGTTGACTTTGTCAGAAAATAAGTTATGAAAAAGCAGAGCGGTTTTATTGAAAGCCGCTCTGCTTTTTTGGAATATTTCAGTCCTGCCAGTCAGGATTTTTTTTAAGGTGAAAAATGTTTTTGATTGTCGGTTTGGGGAATCCGGGAGCGGAATATGCGGGAACCCGGCACAATGTCGGTTTTATGGCTGCGGATGCCATTGCGGAAACTTATCGCTTCGGGGTTTTTAAGTCTAAGTTTGACGGGCTGATTGCCGAGGGCAGCATTGAAGGCGAGAAAGTTTATTTGCTCAAGCCGCAGACATATATGAATTTGTCGGGAAATTCGGTTGCAAAAGCGGCCGGTTTTTATAAGATATTGCCGCAAAATGTAATTGTTGTTCATGACGATATGGATTTGCCGGTCGGAAAACTCAAAGCCAAGCTCGGCGGCGGTGCCGGCGGACATAACGGGTTGAAATCTATTGATGCGGCGATTACGCCGAATTATAACCGTATTCGTATCGGCGTCGGACATCCGGACGGAAGCGGGGAAGCGGTGGTTAACCATGTGTTGTCGCGCTTTTCCAAGGCTGATGCCGGAGTCATCAAGCAAGAAACGGCTTTGATTTGTGAAACGATAGGTATTTTGTTGCAAAAAGGCATTGCCGAATATTGCAATAAGATCGGAATGCTGGCAAAACTCAAATAGAAAGGTTTTTGATTAATTATTATTTGGATTATGAACAGAGTAGAAAAAGCCGTAACGGGAAGAAACTTTTCCCTGACAACCGCTCCGTACAGATTACGCCGGTTGTTGCGCAAGCAGCGTTTTGAACTGACAACAGAAGAAATTTTGTTTTTGTTGCGAAAAATTGATCTGACAAGACTGGTTTTTGCCGGTTCGGTCAGTTCTTGTTTGGCCGGAAAAGATGCCAGGCCTTTTTTGAAGTATTTGGCGCCGGTTCTGGAGAAGCATCTGACGGTTTTGGAATATGTGACCAGCCGTGACCCTTTGACAGAATGTTTCGCCGACTGGCTGGAACCGTGCAACAGCCTGGCTTTGCAAATGAAGCTGACGGCGTTTCCGCTGAAGCAGGGATTGCTGTTTGCGATTGTAAGAAGAGGGCTCCCTCTGCATCCGCCGCTTTTGCGCCTGATCAGGGGTAATCCGAAGTTTGAAAAACTTTGTGATTATTATTCGGAACTTCAAAGTTAAAAAACCGGGAACAATCCCGGTTTTTTTGTGAAGGGGACGCTGATTTAAAGGTTGAAAAGCAAAATCTTATCGTCTATAAACAAAACAAGTTTAAAACAGATTGTTTTGAGGAGGCAGGTTATGGGATTTAATTGCGGAATTGTCGGTTTGCCGAATGTCGGAAAGTCAACTTTGTTTAATGCTCTGACGCAGACGATTGCGGCACAGGCGGCGAATTTTCCGTTTTGTACGATTGAGCCCAATACCGGGCGGGTTGCCGTTCCCGATGCCCGGTTGGACAAGCTGCGCGAGATGGTTAATCCCAAGACGGTGACGCCGACGCAGCTGGAGTTTGTTGATATTGCCGGGTTGGTAAAAGGCGCTTCCAAAGGCGAGGGGCTGGGAAACCAATTTCTGGCCAATATCCGGGAAACAGATGCGATTATTCATGTTTTGCGTTGTTTTGAAGATGACAATATCACTCATGTCGAAGGTTCGGTTGATCCGATCCGCGATGCCGAGATTGTGGAAACCGAGCTGATGATTGCCGATTTGGAATCTTTGGAAAAACGTTTTGATCAGCTGCAAAAAAAAGCGCAAGCCGGCGGAGATAAGGAAGCGCAAGTCCGAGTTGCGGTGGTTAAACCGATTATTGAAGCGCTTAAAGCCGGAAAGCCGGCACGGACGGCAGCCCCCGACCCAAAAGAAAAAGACGCTTACAAGCAATATCAAATGCTGCAGCTGTTGACTTCAAAACCGGTTTTATATGTTTGTAATGTTGATGAAGCCTCGGCGGCAACCGGAAACAAGTTTTCGGATGCGGTGATGAAAAAAGCGGAAGCCGAAAAGGCTTCGGCAGTAATAATTTCAGCGGAAATAGAATCTGAAGTTGCACAGCTTGAAAGTGATGAGGAAAAGAAAGAATTTTTGGAATCTCTGGGCTTGGAAGAGGCCGGGCTGGCGAAGATTATCCGGGCCGGTTATGCGCTTTTGGGGTTGCAGACTTATTTTACGGCCGGGCCGAAAGAGGTGCGGGCATGGACTTTTGTAAAAGGTTCAAAAGCGCCGCAATGTGCCGGAATTATCCATTCGGATTTTGAACGCGGGTTTATCCGTGCAGAAACGATTTCGTATGATGATTTTGTAAAGTACGGCGGCGAGCAGGCTTGCAAGGAAGCCGGCAAGATGCGTTCGGAGGGCAAGGATTACGTGGTTCAGGACGGCGATTTGCTGAATTTCCTGTTTAATGTGTAATCAAGAGGAATTCTTATATTTCTTGACAGAGAATGAGGCTGATGGTATGGTTCAGTCTCATTTTTATTTTTAAATTTAAGCATATGAAAGAAGAATTATTAAAAATTGTTTGTACCGAATATCGAAAGATGACCGGTCTTGACATGGTGGATATAAATGCTAGTTTGCCGGGTCGACATATTGATTTTTTGAAAGAACGTCTGACGGTTAATTATGGCTTTAAGATTATGAAGGGGTGCAGCATGAATACGATTAACGATTTTGTTAAAGCTATTCAGGCGGCCTATGATTTTTTTGAAGATTTGGCAAAACAGACGACAGAAGCGGCAAAACAGGTTTGCGGCAGGGAATATGGCGCTAAGCAGGTTTTGTTTGCGGATTTTTCGAGGGAAGACAGTTGTATTTATAAATACAAGCTTTGTCAGATTTTGTTTACGCGACATAAGATAAAATTTAGCGGCAAAGCCGAAGAATTGAAAACGGCGGAAGACATTGCCGGTTATATTTTTGCAAATTTATAAGTGTCGGGAAAATGCAAAAAAGGCGTTGTTGTGTGCAACGCCTTTTTTGTTGCTTTGCTTGGCATTTGGTTTTATGCTGGCCAAGATTAACAAAGGAGGCAAAAATGCGGTTAGCTTTGTATCAGCCGGATATTCCGCAAAATACCGGAACCCTGCTGCGGTTAGGGGCTTGTTTGGATTTGGAACTGGATATTATTGAGCCGTGCGGTTTTGTATTTTCGGAAAAGGCCCTAAAGCGGGCAGGAATGGATTATCTGGATTTGGCAAAGTATCGGCGGCATGATTCCTGGGCGGATTTTCTGCAATATCGTTCGTGTCACCCGGAGGCATACGGGCGTTTGGTTTTGTTAACGACGCATGCCAGCGAGCCGTATTATGATTTTGAGTTTCAGAACAATGACGTTATTCTGATGGGGAGGGAAAGTGCCGGCGTGCCGCAAAGCGTTCATGAAACGGCAGATGCCCGGTTGCTGATTCCGATGAATGAGAAAGCCCGTTCGATTAACGTGGCGGTTTCGGCGGTTATGGTTGTCGGCGAGGCTTTGCGTCAGACCGGCGGTTTTCCGCATCATTGATTGCGGCCGTACGGTTTTGCCGCCGGATAAGGATAAACAGTATAATTAGCCCGGGGAATCCGATAAGGGTTGAGAAAACAAAAAAATTGCCCCAGCCGAGGGTTTGCGCCATCCAGCCGGAAGTGGCGGAAAGGCCGTCGCGGGCCAAGCTCATCAATGATGACAGCAGGGCATATTGGGTTGCCGTGTAGGCGATGTTACACAGCGAAGCAATATATGCCATAAAAGCTGCGGTTCCCATGCCGCCGGAAACGTTTTCAACAAAAATCGTTACCATCAGCATATAGGGGTTGTCGCCGACATGCGCTTGGACGGCATAAGTCAGGTTTGACAGCGTTTGCAGGATACCGCAGATAACCAACCCTTTGTTGAGGCTGACGCGGCTGAGCAAGGCGCCGCCGATAAAGACGCCGCCAATAGTGGCCAATACGCCGAAAACTTTGGTAATTGAGGCGATATCTCTGTAGTCGAAGCCGATATCTTTGTAAAAAACATAGGCCATTGGGCTGATATAGGCATCACTCATGCGATAGAAAAAAACAAACAAAAGAATCAACTGCCAGTTCTGGTGCCGAATGAAGTCTTTGAGCGGGGCGATGGCTGCGGATTGAAAGAAATCGGAGAAGCCGCGATATGTTTTAGCCGGTTGTTTTCGGCTGTTTTGCGATTCGGGGGAGCGGCAGATTGTAACGATGCCGAGAAGTGTTCCCAGAGACATCAGCAAATAGACGACATTCCAGTCAAAAATTTCGGCCAGGTAGAGAGCGCCGGCGCCGGAGAACAAAAAGCCCAGACGGTAACCGGTAACGAAAGAAGCCGAAGCGGCAGCTTGTCCTGCCGGAGGAAAACTCTCAACCCGATAGGCGTCGAGGGCAATGTCCAGAGTGGCCGAGCTGACAGCGAGGAAAACGGCCAAGCCGAAAGAAACCAGGTAATTTTCTGCCGGACTTGAAAAAGCAAGGGCAATGACTGCCACAGCGATTAATATTTGGGCAAACAACGCCCAGCTGCGCCTCTGTCCCATTGGTCCCAGCAGCGGAAGGCGGATTTTATCAATCAGCGGCGCCCATAACCATTTAAAACTGTACGGCAGTTTTGAAAGGGAAAAAATGCCGATAATTTCCAGGGAAAGATTGTCAAACTTCAGCCATAGGCTCAAGGTATTGAAGACAAGCGGAAACGGAAATCCGCTGGCGAATCCCAAAGCCAGCATGGCCAGCATTTTACGATCACGATAAACGGCAAAGAAATCGGTTAGTTTTTGCAGCATGTTTTTTCCTTTTGTTGTTCAGTATAAGCATGAGAGCTTAAAACAGGTTTAATTTTTAGGAATTTTGTTGTTGCCGGGATATTTTGCGGCAATGCTTGCAAAAAGCCGGTTTTTTACCTACATTATATTCATAACAGCAAAAGGGAAGGTAACATGACCACAATATTATGCGTAAGAAAAGGCAGCGAGGTTGTTCTGGCCGGAGACGGGCAGGCGACTTTGGGCGAGGCAATTGTTTTCAAGTCAAAATCCGTAAAGGTGCGGCGGATTGGCAATGGCAAGATTATTGCCGGTTTTGCCGGGGCGGCCGCAGATGGCATAACGTTGATTGAGCGGTTGGAAGAAAAACTCGAAAAACATGCTAACCAGCTTAAGCGTGCGGCTGTCGAGTTGGCGAAGGACTGGCGGATGGATAAGTATTTGCGGCAGTTGCAAGCCTATATGATTGTGGCGGACAAAGATATTTCGCTGGTTATTTCGGGAACCGGGGAAGTCATGGAGCCTGACGACGGAATTATCGGTATTGGTTCCGGCGGAAATTATGCCATGGCCGCCGCCAAAGCTCTCTATGATATTGACGGGCTGTCGGCGGAAGATATTGCCCGGCGCGCCTTAAAAATTGCCGGAGATATTGATATATATACAAATCATAATGTAGTGGTGGAAAAAGTTGTTTAGCGGATTATTAGAGCAGTTTTCGCGGGTTTCGAAAAATTCATGTACTATTTGTACGCTAGAATTTTTTTCGCCCTAAAAACTACTCTACTAATCTCACTCTCCAACTTTTTAAGAAAGGTATATTAATGACAAATTTTAGTCCCAGGGAAATTGTTTCGGAATTGGATCGTTATATTGTCGGTCAGGAAGAGGCCAAAAAAGCGGTTGCCGTTGCTTTGCGCAACCGGTGGCGGCGGATGCAGGTGCCGCAGAATTTGCGAGATGAGATTGTGCCGAAAAATATTTTGATGGTCGGGCCGACCGGTGTCGGCAAAACGGAAATTTCCCGCCGTCTGGCCAAGCTGGCCAAAGCTCCGTTTATTAAGGTGGAGGCAACCAAATTTACCGAAATCGGTTATGTCGGCCGCGATGTGGAAAGCATTATCCGCGATTTGCTGGAAGTTGCCCTGCATTCGACCCGAGAAAACATGCGCAAGGCGGTTAATGCCAAAGCCGAGCTGGCGGCGGAAGAGCGGGTGTTGGAGGCTTTGGTCGGAACGTCGGCCAGTGAGGAAACACGCCAAAAATTCCGTAAGCTGCTGCGGGAAAATCAGCTGAACGACCGTGAGATTGAAATCAGCGTTTTGGATAATGCCAGTCCAAGTATGCCGACGATTGATATTCCGGGAATGCCCGGTGCTTCAATGGGGATGATTAATCTCGGCGATATTATCGGCAAGCCGTTCGGTGACCGTTATAAGACCAAAAAGATGAAAATCGGCGATGCTTATAAGGTTTTGATGGACGAAGAGTGCGACAAGCTTTTAGATGAAGAAACGGTTACCAGAGCGGCTGTTCGGGCGGTAGAAAATGACGGGATTGTGTTTATTGATGAAATTGACAAGATTACCGGCAAAGATGAACGCCGCGGCGGGGATGTTTCCCGCGAAGGGGTACAGCGCGATTTGCTGCCGCTGATCGAAGGGACAACGGTCAGTACCAAATACGGCATGGTCAAAACCGATCATATTCTGTTTATTTGTTCCGGTGCGTTTCATTTGGCCAAACCTTCCGATCTGTTGCCGGAACTGCAGGGCCGGCTGCCGGTTCGGGTTGAGTTGAAAGCTTTGACCCATGATGATTTTGTGCGGATTTTGACTGAGCCGGAAGCTAATTTGATTGATCAATATGTCGCTTTGCTCAAAACCGAGAATCTGGATTTGGAGTTTGAGCCGGAAGCGATTGACAAGATTGCCGACGTGGCGGTGCAGATTAATGAAAATGTTGAAAATATCGGGGCGCGGCGGCTGCATACGGTTTTGGAAATTTTGCTGGAGGATATCAGTTTTAACGCTTCCGAGCGGTCAGGGCAGAAGGAGGTTATTACGGCAGACATGGTTGAAGAAAAGCTGAACCGTTTTACCAAGGCTTCGGATTTGTCAAAGTTTATTTTATAACCATACCGGATTGAGGGTTTGTCTTTAGGGATTTACATACACTGGCCGTATTGCCGCTCGAAATGTCCGTACTGCGATTTTTATAAGGAAATTCGCAAAGATGTGCCGCAGGAAGAAATTGTTGACGGTTATCTTGAGGATTTGGAGTTTTATCGGCAATATACCGGTGGCCGGCAGGTTTCCAGCATTTTTTTCGGCGGCGGGACGCCGTCGCTGATGGAACCCCGACAAGTCGGCCGTTTGATAGACTACATTAATTCAGTTTGGGGGCTGATGCCGGAAGCCGAGATTTCTCTGGAAGCGAATCCGAATTCGCATTATCCGCAGATGTTTGCAGATTTGCACCGGGCCGGAATTAACCGCCTTTCTTTGGGCGTTCAGGCGCTTAATGATGACGATTTGCGCTTTTTGGGGCGGACGCACAATCTAAAGCAGGCTTATGCGGCAGTTGACGAGGTTTTGAAAAATTTTGACAATCATTCCATAGATTTGATTTATGCCCGTCCGAACCAATCTCTTTCTTCTTGGGAGAAAGAGTTGAAGCAGGCTGCTGCAATGGGATTGAAGCATATTTCATTATATCAGCTGACTATTGAGGACGGGACGGTTTTTTCCCGTAAAGGGATAAAGCCTTTGGATGATGAGGCGGCTGCGGAAATGTATTTGGCGACGGAAAACCTGCTTCAGCCTTTTGACTATCAGAAGTATGAGGTTTCCAATTATGCGCTTCCCGGTTTTGAGTCTCGGCATAATCTTCTTTATTGGACCGGTCAGGATTATATAGGGGTTGGTCCTTCGGCTCACGGGCGTTTAACGGTTTTTAACGGGGATCTAAAGCAGAATTCCGGTGCTCGAAACTCACGTGCTCATGATAAATTAAAACAAAATCTCCCGGCTCCGGTTTTTTATGCGACGACGCATCGTTGCCGATTAGAAAAAATTTCGGCGGAGGAGCGGGCGGAGGAATTGTTGTTAATGGGGCTGCGGTTGGTATTCGGAATTGATAAAGCCGCGTTTGAAAAAAACTGCGGAATTCGTTTGGATGATTTTGTTAACCGCCGGCATTTGACCGATTTGGCTGCAGGAGGCTGGCTGGAAGATTCTTCGCTGTTTCTGCGGGCAACGGCCAAAGGATTTCCGGTTCTTAATTTTTTGATTGAGCAGCTCGTCAGTCGATGATGCCGTAGTTGCCGTTGACCAGCATGAGCAGGGCAATGAGGAACAAAATATTGAATACTCCGGCTTTGAGCGAAAAATCATCGGGAATTTTGTTGTATTTATTCATTATTATTACAAAGAACGGAGCCGTCAGCAACAAAGCGGTAACATATCCGGGGTTGGGTGCGATACGGAGGGCGAGCGTTTTGGCCGTAATCAGGGCAGCGCTGAAGCTGACGATGTATATTCCGGCACGGACGGCCCGGGCAGAAAAGACGTTGGCGAAGTAATTTTTGAGATTGAGCTTTTCCTTGATAACATACATATAAGAATTGTAAATACCGCTGACAAAGGTTGAGACGGTCAGATAATAGGTAATGGCCGACCAGGTGCTGGAGCCGTGAATGGCAATGTCTTTGGTGATAATGCTCATAAAAGCCAATGCCAAGATAACCGGTGCCATATAGATAGAAATTTCCCGGGTAATTTTGTCTTTGAGCATCCACCAATAACTGATTGTAAATCCGAAAATGACTAAAATCAGGGTGATGAACACTGTTCCGTTTTGTAGAATTTTCAAAAATTCATGCGGGGTCATCAACCACCAAATGACAGTTGTCACCAAAGTCGTCAGAGCCATTATCCGCGACGTGGGGCCGGCACCGTATTGTGCGGTAGCAAAGAAGAGGTGCGAATCGTAAAATCCGATCAGCCATCCTTGAATAATCAGCAGTCCCCAGTAGTATATGCTGGTTGGCAGCGGGAACAAAAATGTAAAGGGAAAGAAGATTGCGGCAATGCCGAAGCCTCGCCAGATACCCAGGAGATAACCGTTCATTTTATATTTTTGGTTAACCAGCGTGTATAAGGCGGTAAAGAATCCGTATAAAAGTCCGTTCAGAATCCAAATCACAGGTTTTCTCTTTAATCAGATTGGAGCCATGTGATTAAGATTTAATGCTTTTTCCAAAGTTTTAAATAGCCGTTTTCAGCTTTTGTCCGCGGGCAGCTTTTCTTCGGGAAGAGGAGTGATTTTTATTTGGCAGATCTGGTTTTTGTGCCGTTTGACAATTTCAAAACGGAAATTCCCAAATTCAAATTTTTGTCCGGTTTCGGGAATGCTGCGGGTAGCGTCAAGCAAATATCCGGCAATGGTTACAGCGTTCTCGTCGCTGAAATTCCAGCCAAAACGACGGTTTAGATCCCGCAGCGGCACTTGTCCGTCAACAATATAGCTGTCGCCACCGGTTTTGCGGATGCCCATAATATCCAGCGACATAATGTCACATTCGTCGTTGATATCGCCAACAATTTCTTCAAGAATGTCTTCCAAGGTTACAATTCCCTGCAAATCGCCATACTCGTCGACAACAACGGCAAAATGTTCGCGACGAGCCCGAAACATTTGCAGTTGCTGCAGCAGGGTCGTATTATCGGGAATAAACCAGGGGGCATACATAATTTCGCGGACATTAAGTTCCGAGTAGTTTCCGCAGCAGTCGATAGCGGCGCGAAGCAGGGCTTTTACCCTGATAATGCCGATAATGTTTTCCGGTTTGTCTTCGTAAACCGGAATACGGGAGAATGGGCTGTCTTTGACTTTGTTGATAATTTCTCCGGCAGGCAAACTGATGTCAACCGAAAAAAGGTTGCGGCGGTGGTTCATGACGTCATAAACCGTGACTTCGGACAGGTCGAGTACACCTTTGAGCATTTCTTTTTCCTGGCATCCTTCAGAATCGGGGTGCATGTAAACAGCGCCGCGAATTTCGGCCAGGCTTGAATTTTTGCTGCGGTTTTCCGGTTTGTTCAATCCAAAGACCTGAAAAGTGACGTTGACGATTTTTTGGAGAATATAGGTCAGCGGGAAAAATAATTTAACCGAAAAATCTATCAGCGGCGCCATAGACAAAGCAACGTTGTCGGCATGCCGGACGGCATAAGATTTAGGCAGCATGTCGGTATAAATCAGGACCAAAATCGTCATGATAATGGTGGCATAGGCTACGCCTTCAGAACCGAAAAGGCTGATAAGGATACTTGTGGAGAGGGCGGTTGCCAGGGTATTGCTGAGATTAGAGCCGAGCAGCGTTGTGATAATCAGGCTGTCTTTGTGCCGAAAGAGGCGGTTTATGGTTTTGGCCCGCCGGTTGTTGCCGTTTTTTTCGAGGTCATGCATAATTGCCGGTGAGGCGCCGGTCATGGCTGTTTCGGTTCCGGAGAAAAATGCGGAAAGAATCAGCAAAAAAACAACGGCGATAATGGCAATAATCATGGGTCTTATCCTTGCGGGTTAAAACGGCGTATGGCTTCAACGACGCGTTCGACAGTCATATCGACCTGTTCTTCGCGGGTTTCAACGATAATGTCGGCTTCCTGATAGTAGGGGTATTCGTCATGAATATATTTTTCGAGTTTGTCTTTGAGGTGATTGTCGCTGCCGATTAAAAACGGACGGTGTTTGCGTCCGGCCGTGCGGTGATAGAGAATATCAATATCGGCCTTGAGCCAAACGGTAAGGGCGTGTTGTTTGGCCAAAGCGCGCGTCTGTTCGGCAACAAAAGAGCCGCCGCCGGAGGCCAAAACGCAGGGGCTGCCCTGCAACAGACGTTTCATAACCCGTTCTTCACCGGCCCGGAATTCTTTTTCGCCGAAGCATTTTAAAACGTCTACCAGCGAGAGGCCGGCCGCTTTTTCAACTTCCTGATCGCCATCGACAAAAGGCAGGTTAAGTTTTTTGGCCAGCCGTTTGCCGACGCTGGTTTTGCCGCTTCCCATCAGTCCGACCAGCAAAATTATTTTATCAATCTTGTTCAGATTCATTTTTTTAATGTTTCTTTCAATTATTTATGTTACATCTTACGTAAAAGTAATCAATATATTGTTAACAAAGGTATATAACATGAGACAGAAAAAATCAAAAACAATCTTTTATGTTGTTGCAGTTCTGATTATTGCGGTTTTGGGATATGTTCTGACCCGGGAAGTGCCGATGAGCGTTGAGCATGTCGAACAGCCTTTGGAAAATAATTTCAGCAATGATTGAGCGGCTGGTTACCGAATTTTTAGAAATGATGACCGCGGAGAAGGGGGCTTCTCCGAATACGGTTGACGCTTATCGGCGGGATGTGGAGCAATTTTTTGAGATATGTCCGGTCAAAGACGTGGCGGCAATCGGCAAAAAAGATCTTTCGGGCTATTTGCGGGCTTTGTCAGATGAAAAAGTTTATGCAACCCGTTCAGTTTGCCGCAAGATTTCGACAATACGCGAGTTTTTTAAATTTTTATACACGGAAAAGCTGATAGCTGACAATCCGGCGATGTATCTGCTGCCCCCCCGCAGGGAAAAGCCTTTGCCGAAATTTCTGGCGGAAGACGAGGTGCGGCGAATGATCGCTCTGGCATCGGAAAGCTCCAAGCCGGCGCTAAAGCGAATCGGAGCGATGCTGGCTTTGATGTATGCCTGCGGCTTGCGGGTTTCGGAGCTGGTCAGTCTTTCCGAACATTGCATTAATTTTGAAAAAAAACAGATTTTAGTTCGCGGAAAAGGCAGCAAGGAGCGGATGATTCCGGTTGCCGACAAGGCAGAAATTTCGATAAGGGAGTATTATGATTATCGGGATTTTTTTTGGAGCGGCGGCCGCCGTTCGATTTGGCTTTTTCCTTCTGCTTCCAAAAGCGGACATCTGACCCGGGACGCCTTTTATAAGGAGGTTAAAAAGCTGGCGGTTTTGGCCGGGCTTGATCCTGCGCGGGTATCTCCCCATGTTTTACGTCACTCTTTTGCAACTTATCTGCTTAATCATGGGGTAGATTTGCGGGCGGTGCAAAAAATGTTGGGGCATGCCGATATTTCTACAACTGAAATTTATACGCACATAACTTCTGAAAAGTTGATGGAAGAAGTGCGGACGAGACATCCTCTGGCGCGAATCAGCGCTCTCCGCGAGTCTTGAAGTTGTCTAGCAGCGTGCGAATCAGAGTGGTGCTGCGTTCGGGATCCAGTTGCTGGAACTTTTCCTTGTTCAGCCACACTTTTTCTTCGGCTTTTTTGGCTTTGCGGCCGTTTATGCGTTCGTAGACCGGAACCAGAAGTTTGCGGGTTTTGCGGTTTTTGAGTGAAAACTTCAGCCAGGCGGGGTAATCGTTGAAAACAAAATAGTTGTCTTCGTGCATTAAAAAAATCAGGTTATGCGCCGGTTTGGAGCTTTTGGGCGATGAGGTGCCCGAGTTATCAAAAACCGCGGAAATATCGCTTATTTTCAATAGTTCGGGAAAAGTTTGGATAATCTTTTCATAACGTCGCTCCTGTACTTCCGGCGGAACATCGTGCCCGCCGTGTTCAACCCGGTGTATAACGCGGGCACGGGCCAGTTTTTTGGGCAGATTGATGAAAATCGTAATCACCTTGAAACCGGCGTCTTTGGCATCTTTAATCAGGCGGAGAACGTTTTTGCCGGAACTGGTGGTTTCGTAAATGAAACTGTCCTGCTTATAAATTTTGTGATTAATCAGGTTGAGGGCAATTCGCCCGGCATGAATGATAAATTCGTTAGAATCGGTTTTTCCGCTGATGCGGGCGAGGTCTTTGCCGATTAAGTCCGAGTTTATAAAAGTTGCTTTTTGAAACATCGGGTCATTTTTGAGAATCTGGTCATAAAAGGTAGTTTTCCCGGATCCGTTCGGGCCGGCGAGAATGACGCACCAGGGCTGTTTGGCGTTGATTGTAGAAGACGCTTTCATTCTTTTAATTCCCTGACAATTTTAAGTTCGTTGTTTTTATCAAAATCAACGGAGAATCTCCGACCGTCGGCATCTTCTCTGATTAAGGTTCCGTTTTCTTCGTAATAGAGGGGATATTGTTCTATGCGTATTTTTCCGCTGCAGCGGGATAAGCGCCGCTTTAAGTATTCAAACATTTTTTTATCCTTGATTTTTAACCGAGTTTAACTGAAAACGCCGGCGTTTTCAAGTATTGATTCAAAAAAAGAAGCCGCGATTGCGCGGCTTCGGTAATTGTGAAGATAAGGTTATTCGGCAATTGTGATTTCAGAGTATGTTTCAATTCTCGGAGTAGAACCGTCTACCGGAACAACGAACATATACTTTTTGTCGCTGTTATATGCGATAAAAGCGGAGAACGTGTTTCCTTCGCGGATTTTTATCAGGTGCTTTTTGAAACGGTATCCGTCAAAAGCCGGCGCTGCAGGGTTGATTGCCCGTGCCAGGGAACCGAATTCAAAAACGAAAGCTTTGACGGCTTCGTCCGCAGAACGAATTTCCTGTACGATTTTTACGTTTTCGTATTTTTCAATACAGGGTTTTTCTTCCGTGTGGAAGGGAACAATGTACATGGTTTCGCGCTTATCATCCGGTAAAACATAAGCCAAATATTCGCGTCCCGGCGTTTGGATAAAACGTTTTTTAAACTCGCCCTTGACTTCGCCAATTAAACCGGCAAACTTTGCATTGAAAACTTCTAAAGCTTCAGATGCAGAATTAATCTTCTTCATATGAATAAAAATTTAGAAATAAAAATTAAATACTATAATGTTTAGGAAAATTGAGGCTATTGTATTATAAATTTTTTAAGAATCAAGCATCTTTTGCAGGATTCAAATTAATTTTGCCAAATCCAGGTACTGCCGGGGAGTAATTTGTTCGGCGCGGAAGGTTGCGGGAATTTCAAGCATTGCCAGTTTTTGTTCCAGCTGCGGTATGCTTTTGAGGCTTTGGCGAATCATTTTTCGTCTTTGTCCGAAGGCCAAAGACGTAAGCTTTTCAACATTTTTCAAAATTTCGGGATTGATTTCTTCCGGCAAGGGACGAAAAAGCAAAACGGTTGACCAGATTTTAGGAGCGGGAACAAAACAATTCGGATTAAGGTCAAACAGGCGGTCAATTCGGCAAAGAAGTCGGGCAAAGACGGAGATGCGCCCGTAGTTTTTGTTGCCCGGCTCAGCAGTAATCCGATCGGCTACTTCTTTTTGGAACATTAAGGTCAGACTGGCAAAGTTTTTGATTTGTTTCAACCAGCCGGTCAGCAACGGTACGGAGATGTTGTAGGGCAAATTGCTGACAATATGCCGCGGTTCGTTTCCCATTTTGCCAAAGTCGGCTTGCAGGGCGTCGCCGTTTATGATGTGCAACCGTTCAGGAGCAAGGGTTTTGAGTTCTTCCATAATGGCTATACAGCGGTCGTCCATTTCCACAACGGTCAGGTTTTTGGGGGCGGCACGGAGAATGGAACGGGTCAGTCCGCCGGGGCCGGGGCCGATTTCAAAGACTTCGGCATTGCGAAAATCAGGCAGATTTTGTTTTTCTAGAGAAAGCCGGATGATTTTGTCTGTAATGTTACGGTCGAGCAGAAAATTCTGCCCGAGAGCTTTTTTGGCCATCAGCCCGCGGGTTTCGACCGTTTCCCGCAGGGAGGGGAGCGAATCTATCAGCGTTTGCAGTCCGGTCATTTAATTTCTCAATTCGATAACGGCTTTTTGGTGCAGATCCTGAAGGTATTTTTTGCTGAATTCTTCCATTTTCTGATTTTCCAAAAATTTGCGCATATCTTCGGTTCCGGGCATTTCCGCCTTGTCTGTTTTGGGATCAAAGGTTTTATCCAGCCGGACAATGTAATAGCCTTCTCCGTATAGGATCGGGTCGGAAATTTCGCCTTCGTGCATTTTATCAAGCTTCTTCTCAATGGCTTCCGGAAGTTTTCCTTTGTTCAGCCAGCCGAGACGGCCGCCGTTAGCCGCGGTCGGGCTTTGTGAAAACTGCATGGCGTAAAGCTCAAAGCGCGGATCCTGACGCAGGTTGTTGACCAGGACGGAAAGGTCTTTGGCATCTTTTTTGCGGATATAGATTTCGGATACGAAATATTTGGGCGTGGAAAGGTCTGTTTTGGCTTCGGCCATGGCTTTTTCGAGCTCTTTCTGAGTGACCTGCGCATCGGAATACATTTTGCGGCGAACCAAACGCACCCAGGCCATGTCGGCTTTCATCTGGCTTTCGAAAGTATCCATGTCAACATTGTTTTGGGCGAGAATTTTTTTCAGGTTTCCGGCCGGGATTTTATTGTTTTTTTCAAATTGTTTTACCGAAGCGGAGAGTTCCTGAGGGGTGATTTTGATATCTTCTTTTTCGGCGGCCTGAAGTTTGATTTTTTCTTCAATGGCATTGTTGAGCACCCGGCTGTAAATCATGTTTTTGGTTTGGGCGTTCATCGGAATCTGTGTGGTCATTAAAAAAAGGTTGACGCGGTTTTGCAGATCGCGGGTAGATATAATCTCATCATTGACGACGGCGGCAATTTTCAATGCTCCGGCCGCAGCAATCCAAGGATAAAAGGCAAATAGTCCGGCAGCTGCAAGTGTTAAAACGGAAAGTCGCAATTTCATGGTCATTCTCCTTTGCTTCGGCATTATTTTGAGCCTGCCGCGCCCAAAGTCTTGAGGACGAAGTTGGCTGTGAAGTTAAAGTCCCCTTTGTAATCGGGATCGGTTGAATCGTCCTGGCTGACGTTCAGGAACAAGGCAAAGCATTCGTCTTCGTAAATCAACGATCCGCCGTGTTCCAAAGAACCGCCGTTTTTGGTCAAGTCCTGACGGTTGTAAATGCTGATTGACCAGTCACGGGTCAGCTTTGAACGCAGAACCGTATATAATTCCTGACGCTCGCGATATCTACTGGTATAATTTTTATCGTCGCCTTTGAGATAGATATATGAAATATAGGCTTTTAGCAACTGAGGGCCGATAGAGCTGGACAATTCGCTGTATTTGAGTTCCAGGGTGTCTTTATCGAGCTTAAACCGGTAGTCCAAATCAAGATATTGGCTTGGCGCGGCGTTAATTCGTCCGACATAGTCGCTGAAATAGCCTTCCTGCATGTCGTCCTGGCTGAAACTTTCGTCTTTGGAAAAGTTATAACTTTGCCCCAAAAATGCGGAGGTTCTGCCGGTCCGGTTGCCGTAGGCGCTCCAGTTGAATCCGTAACTGATGCGGCTGCCGGTATCGTTGCGGTCATAACCGGCATAGCGGTCAAGATCCAGAATATTGGTATCATCAAGTTCAACGTCCTGACTGTCATCGTTGGGAATTTCGTTTTCTTTATTGCCGCCGTTGGGAGCCAGAACGGCAACGATTGTCGGTTCCAAAATCTGGCGGGAGGTTTCGGTGGCACGAACAAACGGAAGACGCCATTCTGCCCCTAACTGCGGAAAAACGCGGGCAACGCCGCCGTCAAATTTTTCGCCGTACTGGTTGGTATAGTTGTCGATATTATAAAGGTCTGTTTTTACTGATGCAACCATGCGGTATTTTTCGCCGTATGGGCTGGTGTAGGGCAGGTTCCAGGAGTTGATCATCGACAGGCGCTGGGAGCTGTTTTCTTCGTCGCGGTGAATGATGGCGGAATTGACGGTCGTTTTGTTGTAAGCGCCAAACTCGCCGACTTTGCCGTAATTTTCGTAATTGAAGTATGGGACGACGTAAGGTTTGTCGATTTCTTTTAAAGCGTTGCTGATAAACTGGTAGTAATAGCCTTCGACAGAGGCGTAATTCCGGTTGTCAAAGCCCTGGAACTTAAGGCTGGAGCTAAGCCAGGAATCGTCTTCTTTGGGCAACGACAGGTCTTTGAGGTACGTGCGGTCGGAGGCATAGTTTACGTCCAGGTCGGAAACCCAATAATCATTCAGTTCGTAACGCCCGGTTAAAAACAGACTGCCGCGGTCTTTGTCGGTTTCTTTGTCTTTCATGTAGGTTCCGCTGGCGCTGATGTCTCCGTTGTAGAAATATTTGCGATAACGTACATCCTGAACAACGCCGTGGTCAGATGTAATCATTGGCGAGTAGGTCAGGTCTTCGTGGTCGGAAATGTTCCAAAAATACCGCGGCGTAACTGAGGCACCCAGATAGCTGTTACCCCCAAAACTCGGCGTCAAAAAGCCCGAGCGCCGTTTGACGGTCGGGTCGGGGTGTGAGAAATAGGGCGTATAGAAAACCGGAATGCCTTTGATTTCCAAAAAGGCATCGTTGTAGTTGATATTTTTTGAAGCGGCGTCGTGTTTGACTTTGCGGGCTTTCAACTGCCAAAGCGGTTCGCTGTTGCGGCAGACGTCACAGGGAGAATAAACAACCTTTTCCATGACTTTGTTGTCATTGGACATTTTGCGGGCTTTTTGGGCAGCAATCCGGGTTTTGTCCTTCATGACGATTTTGATATTGGTCATATTGCCGGCCGTCATCTGGTCGGTCAGCTCCAGATAGTCGGAGAAAACGACGCTGCCGTCTTTTTCGACCAGAATGACGTTGTCGACTGCTGTGACAACGTCTTCTTTCTGATTATAAATAACCTTGTCTGCAATGAGCGTCAGGTTTTCGCGGATAATATTTACATTGCCGCGGGCTGTAATGGTTTGTTGTTCTTTATTGTCTTCCATTTCGTCGGCGCTGAAATGGATTTCGACTTCTTCGTTGTCGTTTTTTTTCTGCGGCTGAACCGGCATAAACCCAGTTACGTCAAATTTGGGGTCGACTTCGGCTTTGTAGGGAATTTCTGCCGTTTTTTTGATTATGCTTCCCGCATCTTTGTTTATGATTGAAAGGGCAGGAGTTGCAGGAAAAGATATTAAAAAAACTGACAGCAAAACAGCCGATGTTTTATGCATTCGTCAATTCCTCCGGCTGTTTGCGGCGGCGCCCGAACATTCCCCGACGATAAAAACGCAAAAGGTAGAAACAGATGGCCATAGGGATAAACAGGTTGGCATAGAGCAAAGGCAGAAGATTGAGTTTTTTGGCAGCCATATTGCCGAAAGCGAGATCCAACGCCTGAATCAGAACCATACTGATAATGCTGACGGAGATAATCCGGCTTTGGCCACGGCGGTTGAAGTTTCCTACCAAAAGCCCGGTACAGCCGAGCAAAGCGAACAACAGGTTAAAGAGAGGGGTTAAAATTCGGTGGTGGCCTTCAACAATATATTTGCGTTTTTCTTTGGCGTCCAGCGTATTGTCTTGTTCGGCGTTCATCAGCTCGCTGAAAGTGCGTTCCCGGGCGCTGGTGTCTTTTTCTTTTTGTTTGCCGCTGAGGCCGAAATCAACGGAATAACGGTCAAAGGCAAGGGAGGTAAATTGCTTTTTAAGGGTGTTGATTTCCTGTCTGGTGCCATTGACGAGAATAATCCGCGGGCCTTTTTCGGTATAGACAATCCGTCCCTGTTCGGAGGATACGGTCATTTTGACATTTGGGGTTCGTTCATCGTTAATCAAAATCCCCGAAACCGAGCCGTCTTTGTGGTGGGCGGTGATAAAAACGGTCAATCCGGTTTGAAGTTCGGTAAATTCGCCTTCGCGAAACATCAGGTGCGAAACGTCGTTCTTAACCTGCCATTCAAGTTCGTTAAAAGCCTTTTCGGCAGCGGGAATGCCGAAATTTTGCACATATATGATGAACAAGCTCAAAATGATTCCCATGAACACCGCCGGTTTGGAATTCTGCCAGGGGCTGATACCGGCGGCCTGCATGACAACCAATTCGCGGTCGGCCAGCATCCGGTTATAAACAAACAAGACAGAGACAAACAGGCAAATCGGCGAGAGAATCACAAACAGACGCGGCATCAGCAATGATGTCATTTCTACAAAAATGCCGATAGGAATGCCTTTGTTGGTTATCAGGCTGACAAAACGCAGCGACTGGGTCAGCCACAGGATTGACATCAGCGAAAAAGCGACCAGCAGGAACCCGACCAGGATTTGTTTGACTATGTAGACGTTTAGTTTTTTCATAGTCGCGATTATACCTAAAATTATTAATAAAAAAACAATTTTTTTCATATTTTACAAAAAAAGCGGCATTTAACCTTTTTTAGGTTAAGCGTCAATTGGAACCGGTGCCGGAACAAACAAAAAAGGCAGAGAAAAATCTCTGCCTTTTTAGTAAATTCTGCCCTAGGCAAAATCGTTCATAAATTCCCGAAACAGTTCATCTTCTTTTTTGATTTCTGCAACAAATTTCCGAATTTCTCCCGGAAGTTGCGGAAGCTCAGCCAGATTGTGCCGGTATAAAATATCGGCGAGCCGGCTGCCTTGGCGGGAATCAAGTGTCAGGATGTTTTTGGCCGCATGGGCGATCAAATCGTATTTGGTTTCAAGGAAATTTCGGCAGGCATTGTCCTGCGGATAAAAGTCCATCAACATATCCAGAAGCGAAAACAGCGTTTGGATTGATTTGCTGCGGTTGATTCCGATTTGGGCATGCTGTGGCCATTTTTCCAATAAAAGCTGCCAAACCGGCGCCTGAAGTATTTCCGGGACACGGATAATCTCGTCAATGATTTCAGCGGCCGAGCGCTGTTCCCGCGGGATGGAGAGCCCGGAGAGTGCATTAAGCAGTTTGGGGATGGCTCCGGAAGCTGTCAATTCTTCTTTTTGCCGGAGCGAAAGGCTCTTTAGCGTGAAACGGGCATAGGTGCAAGCCATTTCCGGAAGCATTTTCAGAGGCTGGCGTTTTATGACTTCGGCATAGAAAGAAATCTGGGCTTCCGGCCAGTTTGCTCCTTGCTGCTTAAAGACTTCCAGCGTTTTTTGAACGGCTTCCGGTTCGCACAGCAGCGACAGGCGCCCGTATTCCTCCAACAAAGCCTTATCCTGGACGCGGCTGCAAACCGCATTAAGAATTTTGACGTCCGTTGCCGGAGAAAGGTTTCGGCTTTTGATGAATTTTTGCAAAAGCACCGTGCTGAAGTTTTCGCAAGGTTTGCGGCAAAGATTTTCAAAAGCGGTGATCGTTATCTCCTCCGTTTTCGGGGTTTGGTCAATGCACATTTCGCTGCGCAAGTTGAGATATTTGATCATCTCATCAGGACAGAACCTACCGGAATTGATAACAATCCAGACGCCGATTTTGTCTTGTTGCGGATTTCCGAGGTGGATTTTTTTCAGTATTTCGCCATAGTTGCGTTCCGGATCCAAAAAGCTTAGCCGCGCCGGGTAAAGTTCTTGGCACAGAAGCGGATTGGAAATGCTTTTTTGTAACAGAAGATGCTCGTTTTCGGGGTTTAATTTTGGCAGTTCCCGCAGGTGCGAGAGGGCTGTGCAGGTTAAAACCGGCAATTTTCCGTGAGCAAATACATGCAACAAAGTTGACATTTTGCGGTTAGGGTTTTCAATCCGGTCAAGAAAAGTGAAAAAACTTTCCACTTCCTCTGGGCTGACAGAATTGCAAACCGTATTTTGCAAGGCGGTCAGCAGTTTGTCCAAGTTGGCAAAAACAAATTGCGGCGAATTTTTTCCGGCGAAAATTGAAAAGCCGGTATCTTCACCGACAAAACGGAAATCGTCAAAGCCATAATCCTTTTTCAGGAGAATTTTTTCGGCTAATTTCTGATAGGCTTTTTGAACATGTTCAGGCCTTTTGCTGGTAAGCAAGATGCTGCTCAGCAACGAATTTGAAACTTTTTTTTCTGACATAAGCTAAAATTATTAAATTTGTAATTTGATGAAACAATAAGATTCTCTAGTTTGTAAGATATCATTGTGAAGCTAAAAATCAAGACAAAATTTTTCCTATATTTGTCATGCTGTTTTGACAAAAAATGAGTTGTTTGGATTAGAAAAATATGATATTCTGAAAATAAGTATAAAAAGGCAGGAGGCTGGAATGGTTAAGGCAAGCGACATTAACAAAGATATCCGTTCGATTGGCGAAAAAGTCGGCGTGGCGGTGTTTTCTTATGACGATATTCATAACGAAAACATTAACAATGAGTTTCATTATGATTATGAGCGGGTGATTGCGGAAGTGAGCCGGCTGCAAAAGATTGCGCCGGAAGAAGCTGAGGCGCAGCTGGTTAAGCGTGGTGTTTTGAGGCCGTTGCCCGGCGGCGAATATGAGGTTGATGTCGGAGGAACGACCCGCAATGGCGGCGGTATTAATTACGGGAGCGCTTTTTTTAGTCTTTCGTCAAAAGATTATCAGATAAAATACCATGAGCTGGGGCATTCGCTGCAGGATAAGTATGGTTTGTTTGATGATGAGAAGATGAACCGTTTGTATGAAACGGCGGAGAAAGGATTAAAAAACGGTGAGAATAAAGAAGACAAGCTGCTAGATCGGGGGAATTATCATCAGTATTTGATGGAAATGCATTCGGAAACTTTTGCCTATGCGGCGTTGATGTTACGGGCAGAAAACCGGCGGGATTTTTTGTGGCAAGCATCGCAGGCTTATAATAGTGCAATTTCTCGGAATGTAGATGCGGCGTTGTCTTTTGGTAAAACGGAATATAGTACTGATGGTGGAAATAACAGCAAGTTTTATGCGACCAAGCCGGTGATGAAACCGATGATTAAGGCGATTTGGAAAATTCGCAAAGAAGGGCGGCAAGGAGAGTTTTTTGATGAGAACGGGGTGTTGAAAGATGAAAAACTGGCGCGGCTGTGCGAAGAGGTGGTGGTGAAAAACGCTTATTCGCCGCGAACGCTAAAGTCTTTTTTTGAATACAGAATTACAGATGGTCATAGCGGGCAAGAAAAAGGCTGGCGCGGCGATACCCTAAAATCTTTGGTGCAGATGCCTTTGAGTATGATTGGATTATTGCAAGAAGGTGATATTAAGGAAAAGTTTAAATCAATATTCAGGCATGAAAAATTAGTGGCAGAGCAGAATAAAAAAGTAGAAAAGTTTGCGTCTAAGCGGGTGGATTACGGTAATCCGGAGTTGACAGCCTTAAAAGAATATGAGCGGATACAGACTAAGATTGGGGTAGTGGACAGAAAATTTCCGGGAAAGTATATTGCTTTAACTTTTGGTGAAAACATTAGGCGAACAGGGCTGCCAGATTGCTCAATCAGATTTTTGGCAAATTGGTATGGGGAAAATTCTTCTGAAAAAAAAGCTATTGAGAAAGAACTGAAATCGGTACGCAAGATTATGACGGAAAACAAAGGAAATCCGTATTTTGAAAAACTGCTTCAAGCCGAACCGAAAAGTAATGAGTTGCGCCAGATGATTCGGGAGAAACAGCAAAATCCGCAAAAAGAAGTTACTTCCGGGTTGGTTGGCGAAAAGAGGTGTTGTGGTTTGGCTACGTATCCGTTGGGGAGAAATGTAAAGAAAATTAATCTGTTTGCCGAGAAATATCAGCTGGATCCGGTAATTAAGAAATCTTTGCTGGACACGATGGTTAAAAATCCGCAGGCTTTGGATGATGTTCAAAACCGAGATGTTTTGATTTCAGCTCATAGGGTTTCGAATGATTTTCTAGGAATCAAGAAAAGGAAATTTGTTAAAGAGTTTAATCAGTTAATGGACGGTATTGGTCACAGTTATTATTCCAATCGGGGAAATCCGCTGTATCAGGAGGCTATGTCGGTGTTGTCCAAGCAGCCGGTGGAGAAATATGCCGAAAAAGTTGCCGAGATGGAAAAACAAGAGCGGAAAGCGGTTAAAAACAAGGAGCCAGTCAGGTTTATGGATGAAAAACCGGTAGAGCAGTTTCAGGAGCCGTCTGTAAAAAAGCAGGAAATGCGGGCCTCTCAAGAGCAAGCTCAAGAACCGATTGTGAAGGAAAGCTCAGCACAGGCGCAAGTTCAGGAGGCGGCTGTCCCGCAGCCCAAACTTTCTCCTCGTGAACAGGTCGATGCCGAAATGGCAAAACATGGCATTGCCAAAGGAAGCTATATGTTGTTTTCGTCCGAAGACAAAAATCTGGAAACCGGCTATGGGACAGATTCTCTTCGCAAGGTTGATGCATATCTGCATAATCAGAAAGGAGCTCAAGAGGCCGGTACTGATAAGATTATGGGGCAGAATAACGGGCTAACGGCGGTTTATTTTGCCAAAGAAGACGTTTATCTGGTGACGGCGAATCCGGAAGTTGCCGAAGCTATGCGGTATTCGGGCTGCAAAGACGTCGGTTTGGGGGTCATGTTCTCCAACGGCGAGAGGTTGGTGAATGATGCAGCTAAGCTGGCAGAATGGCAGCAAGTTCGCAATATGGGCGAAAATATTGCCCAGAAAAAGTGGGAAGAACAGCGGCGTCGGGACGAGCAAGTTCAGGAGGCGGCAGTTAAGCCGGCGGCGGAGACGGTTATTTCGGCAGCGGAGAAAATGTCAAACCAGCCGCAGGGTTGGCAGCAAGCTGCTGCTTCGGAAAATCCGGCAGTCGAAAACGTGTTTCCAATCGAAAAATCGGCAGCGGCTTCCGCATCAGTTAAAACCGCTGAAAGCAATTCGGCAAATCTGAAAAAACTGCTGTTGGAAAAAAGCGGCCGCTTAAGCGCGGCTTCATCAGCTCCGGTGCAAAAAAACGGAACACCCCTACAGGCGGCAAAACTAAGGTCTGCCGCTTATGACCGTTGAGAATTACAGCACTTCGCGGCGTCCGACATGGTCAGCGGCGCTGATAATGCCTTCGGCTTCCATCTTGTCAATCAGTGAGGCAGCGCGGTTGTAACCAATGCGGAGTTTGCGCTGAATGTAACTGGTGGAAGCTTTTTTGTCGGCCTGAACAATGGCAACTGCCTGAGCATACAAGTCTTCATCGCTGCCGCTGCCAAAGTCGCCTTTATCAAAAACAGTACCGGAATCTTTTTCGTTCAACTCGCCTTCGGTGACGCCTTCAACATACTCCGGTTCTTTTTGCGATTTCAGAAATTCGACGATTTCCTCAATTTCCGGATCTTTGATATAGCCGGCATGGATACGGGTTGGGCGTTGGCCGGCCGGCATGTAAAGCATATCGCCCATGCCGAGCAGCTGTTCGGCGCCTTGTTCGCCCAAAATGGTACGGCTGTCGATTTTTGAGGTTACCTGAAAACTGATGCGGGTCGGGAAATTGGCTTTGATTGTGCCGGTGATGACGTCGACGGAAGGACGCTGGGTAGACATAATCAGGTGCAGCCCGGCGGCGCGCGCCATTTGGGCGAGGCGCTGAATGGCGGCTTCGACATCTTTGCCGGCAACCAACATTAAATCGGCCATTTCATCGACGATAATCACAATATAGGGCAGCGGCGTGAGGTCAAGCTCCTGTTCTTCATAAATCGGCTTGCCGGTTTCCATGTCGAATCCGGTCTGGACCGTCCGTTTGACAGTTTGGCCGCTGGCTTTGAGTTCTTTCAGCTTTTGATTATAGCCGGAGATGTTGCGGACATTCAGCTGTGCCATGGCGCGGTAGCGGTCTTCCATTTCCTTAACCGCCCATTTGAGCCCGATAACCGCTTTGGCCGGGTCGGTAATGACCGGGGTCAGAAGGTGGGGAATGCCGTTATAGACTGAAAATTCAAGCATTTTGGGGTCAATCATAATCAGTTTGCATTCATCGGGGCGCATTTTGTAAAGCAGGGAGACAATCATGGTATTGACGCCGACGGATTTACCGGAACCGGTTGTGCCGGCGACCAGAAGGTGCGGCATTTTGGCGAGGTCGGCATAGATGTTGCGGCCGCCGATGTCTTTACCGAGCGTAACGGTGAGGGCGCCTTTGGCATTGCGGAATTCGTCGGTGTCGATGAGTTCGCGGAAGTAGACGATTTCGCGGGTGGGGTTCGGCATTTCGATGCCGATGGTATTGCTGCCGGGAACAACGGCAATGCGCACCGAAACGGCGCTCATGGAGCGGGCAATATCGTCGGCCAGCCCGATGACGCGGGCGGTTTTGGTGCCGGGGGCGGGTTCAAGCTCATAGAGGGTAACGACCGGGCCGGGGCGGATTTTGACGATTTTGCCGTTAACGCCGAATTCCTGCAAAACGTTTTCCAAGTCGCCGGCGATTTTTTCCAGTTCTTTTTCGTTCATGTGGTTGGCGTTGTGCGATTTGGGTTTGGTCAGGATATCAACGCCGGGGTATTGATAATTATCATCGGGGCCGGAACGGTCAACCGGCAGTTTTTCGGTTTTTTCTTTGGCTGCGGTTTTTTTGTTTTCGGCCGGTTTGTCTTCTTTAAGTTTGGGTTCTTTGCGTTCGCGCGGCGTTTTGGTTTTGGCGATGCGGGAGGGTTTTTCGTTGTCGGCACCGCGGCGGAAGTTGAAGACGGTTTTGAGAGCATTCCACAGCCAAACGACGGCGATTTTGGCACCGCGGCAGACTTTGCGGGAGGCATTGAGCCAGTTGCGGAAAGTGATGCCGGCGGCGAGGTCAAAAGCCAGCAAGCTTAAGATAAAGAAGATTGCGGCAAGAATGTGTTTGCCGTAAGCGTAAACGTAAACATTGCTGAAAAGGGTCAAAAACTGCCGGGCGAAAAATTTCCCGATATTGCCGCCCGGCTGGAAAACGCCGAAATATTGCGGCAGCAGCCCCCAAAAAGCGGCAAAAAAGACGGTTCCGCTCAAAAAGGCAAAAATTCTGATGTATTTGTGCGGAAAGCCGCGCAGCCGGAAAATATCATATCCCCAAGAAAGCGGGGCAACCAGAAACACCGGAAGCGCCAGCCCGAACCAAACCAGGCAGATTTCGGCTGCCGAAGCTCCGAAAAAGCCAAGGTAATTTTTGATTTCGCCGTGTCCGGCGGCAGTGAGGCTGTTGTCGGAAGAGTGGTAGAAAAAACAGCTCAGCAAAACCAGGCCGCAAAACAGCATCAGCAAGGCGCCAAAACTGCGGCGGGTGATTTTTTGCAATAAGGTTAAGCTTTTTTTGTTTTTAGTCCGTGCCATTTTTTTTGTTCCATATCCAGATTTGGAGGTGATTATAGCCGCTAATTTCTCAAGAAATGTTTAATTTTGCGCATATTCCGGCTTGGATTTTTCCTGCTCGATCGCATTTTTAATGCTGGCGGCGGTTTTTTCGGCTTCGTCTGCCGGATAGGGTTCGGAATGATTGTTCCAGACGGTGGTCGGCCAGTCGGGGTCGCCTTCTTTGCGGCAGAGGATGTGGACATGCAGCTGCGGAGTTTTGTTGCCGATCATGGCCACATTGGTTTGGTCGTGGGGAAAAAGCTCTGTCATCACCTTTTCGCACAGCGCCATTTCGCGCATCAGCTGAAGGCGGTCCTCCATAGATAAAAAGGTCATATTTTTGGCGTTTTCGCGTTTGGGAACCAGAAAAATCCAGGGGTAAAAACGGTTATTTTCAAACAGGACTTTGCATAATTTCAATTCTGTGACCGGAATTTTTTTTGCCAGTCCGGGAACCAGTTCAAACATTGGCGGATACTCCTTTGCGTCGCATAAGCTTGGTTTTTGTCTTGACTTTAACACAATAATAGATATTGATTAATCGAATGTTAATAATAAAAAAGAGGTATGGATGAAATATGCTTTTGTATTCCCGGGCCAGGGCTCCCAGTTCGTGGGCATGGGAAAAGAATTAGCCGAAACTTTTAAGCCGGCTAAGGAAGTATTTCAGGAAGTTAATGACGCTCTTTCCCAAGATTTGTTTAAGATTATGTGCGAAGGGCCGGAAAGCGAACTGACGCTGACCGCCAATGCGCAGCCGGCTTTGATGGCTCATTCAATGGCGGTTGTCAGGGTTTTGGAAAAAGAATTCGGAATTAAACTCAAAGACAGGGCCGCGTTTGTGGCCGGGCATTCGCTGGGCGAGTATTCGGCAGCCTGTGCCGCCGGAGTGTTCTCTCTGGCTGATACGGCCCGTTTGCTGCGTATTCGCGGTGAAGCGATGCAGCAGGCGGTTCCGGTCGGACTGGGCGGAATGGCTGCCGTTTTGGGCGTTTCTTTCAAAGATGTCGAGGCTTTGGCCGAGGCTTGCACCGAGGGCGGAAACATTTGCGTGGCCGCCAATGACAATGCCGACGGGCAGGTGGTGTTGAGCGGGCATATGGAAGCGATTGACCGGGCGGTGGAGCTGGCTCCCGAATTTGGCGCCAAACGTTGTATCAAACTTCCGGTCAGCGCCCCGTTCCACAGTCCCCTGATGGAACCGGCCGCTTTGGTTATGGCCGACGCTTTGGGAAAAGTTGAATCCCATAAGCCCGAAATTCCGCTGATTTCAAATGTTTTGGCTTATGCTGTTGACGATGAAAAAGAAATTGTGCAAAATCTGATTAAGCAGGTGACCGGTTCGGTTCGCTGGCGCGAAACGGTTTTGTATCTGAAAGAGCAAGGCGTAACCGATGTGGTTGAGCTTGGCGCCGGAAAAGTACTTTCGGGTATTGTTAAAAGAAGCGATAAGGAAATGAAAGCGGTTTCCGCCGGTTCGGCCGCGGAAATCGAAATGCTGGCTAACAGCTTGTAATTAACTTAATTGGAGATAAAATATGTTTAGACTTGATGGAAAAGTTGCTTTGATTACCGGTGCTGCCGGCGGTTTAGGCGATAAGATTGCCCGTACCCTGCATGCTCAGGGTGCAGTTTTGGCTCTGACCGACATGCGTGCGGAACCGATGGAAAAACTCAAAGCCGAGCTGGGCGGCAATGTTGAAGTTTTTGTTGCTAATCTGACCAATCCGGAAGATGTTAAGAATCTGGTTAAGAATGTGGAAGAAAAACTCGGCCGTATTGATATTTTGGTCAACAATGCCGGTTTGACCCGCGACAATCTCTTTATCCGCATGAGCGACGAAGATTGGCAGTTGGTTCTTGACGTTAACCTTTCTGCCGGTTTCAAACTGGCAAAAGCAGCCGTTCGCGGCATGATGAAACGCCATTTTGGCCGTATTATCGGCATTGCTTCGGTTGTCGGTGTTACCGGTAATGCCGGTCAGGCCAATTATTCCGCTTCTAAGGCCGGTATGATTGCCATGAACAAGTGTTTGGCTCAGGAGGTCGGTTCCCGCGGAATTACCGTTAACTCGATTGCTCCGGGTTTTATCCGCACGCCAATGACCGATGTTCTTCCGGAAGACGTCAAGGCTGCATTGTTGGCAAAGATTCCTGAAGGCAAGCTTGGCGAAGCGCAGGATATTGCCAATGTTGTTGCTTTCCTGGCATCTGACGAAGCCCAATATATTACCGGCCAGACGATTAATATTAATGGCGGTATGGCAATGATCTAATTAAGAGTTCAGTATTTGGACTTCTAACGCGAAAAACTGCGGAACGGTCAAAATTCACGTATTTCTATATACGCTAAAATTTTGACCGTTTTGTTTTCCGCGTTATAAGTCTCAAATCTTGAACTTTTAATAAAAGATCGTCTAGCGGTTTATTAGAGCGATTTTACGGGGAACTCAACAAACCCACGTATTTCTATATACGCTAGGGTTTGTTTCGCCCCTAGAAATCACTCTACTAATTCCACTAGGTGAGTTTTTACACCAAAACTCGTATTAAGATAACCGTCACCTCTTTCCCCACATCTGTCACTCCGGCCTCCGAACCGGAGTCCAGGTCGATGAATCAGCCTTTTTGTAAACCTGGATGCCAGATTAAATCCGGCATGACAGAGAGAAGAGAGGGCGGGGTGATAGTATTGTGAGAAAGTGTGTACTGAAGCGTTATGTTATTTCTTTTTTCTTAAGTTTAACGCTTATTTTGTATTGGTATTTGTAGGCGACATAGTGTAGGAAAGACAATTCGAGATTGGCGAAGTTTCCGCTTTCAAGGGCAACGAGGTATTCTTGAGAACAGCCTAACAATTTGGCGGCTTCGGCGATGTTTAATTTGCTGTTGGTTCTGATTTGCCGCAGCCGGTTGCCGAGGCTATGGCGAAAATGGCGCAGGCTTTGCTGCCGGGCGTGATTTTTTTTGGTCATGGTTCTAAACTCCCTTTAGGTTTCCGGTTAAAAAGAAACCTCCTCAAAAGCCTTTGAGGAGGGGAGTTAGCAACTGTAAGAGAACAGCCTGGGTTATTCGACATATAAATATGCTTATATCCCCAGCTCCCCATAAAAGGAGTTGTTCTTTTCTCTTAAGGAGTTGCTACACTCCGCATCCGGCTCTCCCGGATGCAGAAACAAGATTAATGCAAATCCGGCAAAATGCAAGGGGAATTTTTTGCGAGAGGGTAGGCTAAAAAAAGCCCCGGATAGTATTCGGGGCACGGTTATTGGTGTTGGACAAGTTTTTAGACCTTATGCGGCAAGCGGTTATAGATGAATTCGCTTATCCGGTTGGGCAAGACTGACATGAACCAAGCGGCAAATCTGACCGGCCAGGGGAAAGCAATTAATCCGACATTCCGGTCAATTTGTCGGGCAATGACGGCTGCCGCTTTATCGGTTTCCCAAAAGAAGGGCATCGGACAAGTGTTTTGGTCTGTAATGCGGGAACGGACAAAACCCGGGCAGATGACGCTGACTTTGATTTTGTCACGGCGCAAGTCGCCGCGCAGCGCTTCGCCCCAGGCTTTGACGCAGGCTTTGGAGGCGCTGTACGAGGGGCAGCTCGGCAGTCCGTGATAACCGGCGATGGAACTGATGATGGCAATGGCTTTGCGCTTGTCTTCGGACTTGTCGCGGCTGCGGTAAATCTCTATGGCCGGAAGGACGCTATTAACCACGCCGTTAATATTGGTATTGAATGTATTATAGATATTTTCGTCGGTTTCTTGCAGAGTAGCGACGCCGGCGTTGGCAATGACCAAATGCAGCGGCGCAGTCTGGTTGCACATGGAAATCCAATTCTTAACGGCGCTGCGGTTGGTTACGTCTATGACGCAGGGATAAATGGAGGCGCCGTATTGGAGACATTCGTTTTGGACTTCGGTAAGACGTTCAAAGTTGCGTCCGCAGATAAAAAGGTTTTTGGCGCCGTTACGGGCGTAATAAACGGCTAATGCCCGGCCAATGCCGCTGCTGGCGCCGGTGATTAAGATATTTTCCGCATTTTTTATCATTTTTAATCCTGAGTTAAGGTTTCGTCTTTATAATCCAAAGTATAATATAAAAAATCTGATTTGAGGAGTGTTATTTTGTATATATCCAGTATGACCGGTTTTGCACGTACCGGCGGTACGTTCCGGATCAGAGAAACGGATTATTCCTGGTTTTGGGAAGTCAAGTCGGTGAACGGCAAGTATTTGGAGGTCAAGACCAAGCTGCCGGTATGGTTAGACGGCATGAGCCAGTCGGTTAAGAATCTGGCTGGCGAATATTTGTCGCGGGGAAATGTTTATGCCTCGCTGGAAATTACGGCGTCAAACAGCGAACCGGAACTGAAAATCAATGAACAGCTGCTGCAAAAAATTATTCGTCAGGCGGTGATGATGTATCAGGAAAATCCGGAACTGATGCAGAAGCCGAATCCGGCGGAACTGTTAGGCATCAGGGGCGTGGCAGAGCTGGAGGAAAATCGTCTGGACGAGCGGGAAATGGCCGAGCTGCAATCGGAGATTTTGGAAACTTTTGCCCAGGCGGGAGAGGCTTTGCAGCAGGATCGTCAGGCTGAAGGCGAAAAAATTACGGCGGCATTACGGGAAATCATTTTTAAAATTAACGAAGTTGTCGTTCGGGCGGAGCAGATTGCAGACGCAATGCCCGTCCGCTTGAAAGAAAAACTGCAACAGCAGGTGGCTCTTTTGCTGGAACCTTCAAACCAAATCAGCGAGGAGCGGCTGGCGCAAGAAGTTGTTTTGTATGTGACAAAAGCGGATATTCGCGAAGAAATCGACCGGTTGAAAGCGCATATCAAGACCGCGGGAGAACTTTTGAACGGCGGCGGCGCTGTCGGACGGCGCCTTGACTTCCTGTGTCAGGAGCTGAACCGCGAAACCAATACCGTTTGTTCAAAGTCAGGCGATATCGGGCTGACAAACTGCGGCATGGAGCTTAAGGCGCTGATTGAACAATTCAGAGAACAAGTCCAAAATATTGAGTGAGGTGTGTTATGGATGAAATTATTGATAATCTCAAGCGGGTGCGCAAAGGGGCAATGTTTATTATCGAGGCGCCTTCGGGAACCGGGAAGAGCGCCGTGGTTAAAGAGCTTTTGGCCCGTGATCCGAATATTAAGTTTTCGGTTTCGGTGACGACCCGGCAGAAACGTCCGGGCGAAGTTGACGGCGTTGATTATATTTTTGTGACCGATGAACAGTATGATCAGTTTTTGGCGCAGGACGCTTTTTATGAACATGTCGAATCTCAATATTCGGCGCGTTACGGTACCCTGCGTTCGGAAGTGGACAGCTTTATTAATGTCGGTCAGGACGTCTTGTTTGACATTGACTGGGCCGGTGCCAGAGAGATGAGGGAAAAGGCCGGAGACGACGTCGTAACGATTTATCTGCTGCCGCCTTCGATTAAGGAGCTGCGCCGCCGGCTGGAGAACCGCGGCACCGACTCTCAGGAGGTGATTGAAAAACGCATGGGAATTATTCTGGACAAGATTATCCATTGGGATGAGTTTGATTATGTCATTGTCAATGTTGATTTGGAAGAGACAATCAAAAAAGTTCAGAAGATTATTTCCTGCGAGCGCATGAAGAGAGTCCGTCAAGTCGGTTTGAAGCGTTTTGTAAAAGAACTGATGAAGGAAGCGGAAGAGGACAAAGCGGCCCGCAGCTAAGAATTTTTGGCCAGAGCGGCCCGTTCGTCGGGAGAAAGCACCCGGTAGATTTGGGCGGCATTGTTTTCGGCGTTTAGAACGCCGAGTTTGGCGGCTTTTTGATAAAGCAGAAAGGCTTTGATCAAGTCTTGCCGGACGCCGACGCCTTTGGTGGTCATCCAGGCATAAATTTCTATGGCGCGGGGATTGTTTTGTTCGGCGCGTTTGGTGATTTCTTCAAGCTCAATCGGCGTAACCCGGTTTTCGCGGACAGCTTTAATGGTATTTTCCCATGCCAGAATATCGGCTTTAATCGCTTCTTCCTGTTGTTTGCGCGGATCCGTAAAGCTGATTTCGGAGGGTTCGGCAGTAACTGCTGCGGGGGCGGGCATGACTTCTTCGGTCGGGATTTTATCATCGGTAAGAATGTCGGGGACTTTGCGGTTTTTTACAAACAGCGGCAAATATCCTTCATTGTCGGATTTTATCAGGTCGCGGTAAAGCTCGTCAAGGCTGTTGGCCGAAACTTCCGGAACCGAAAAAATCAGGCTTAAGATGATAAAAAGGGCTTTTTTCATTTTTTGTGCTTTATTCCTTAATTTTATTGTAATAATAATCAAGACTTGGTAGTTATTAAAGTATATTTTGCGGATTATAAACAAGGCAGAAGGATCAGGAATGACAAAAATTTACAATTCAATTACCGAACTGGTCGGAAAGACGCCGCTGGTCAAACTTTCGCGGCTGGCAAAAAAGCATAAAATCAAGGCTCATATTCTGGCCAAGTGCGAGTTTTATAATCCGGCGTTTTCGGTTAAGGACCGGGTAGCGCTTAAAATGATCGAAGCGGCGGAGAAAAGCGGCAAAGTAAAGGCGGAAACGGTTTTTGTGGAAGCAACCTCGGGGAATACCGGCATCGGTTTGGCGGCGGTTTGCGCGGCAAAAGGCTACAAGCTGGTTATTACCATGCCGGAAAATATGACCAAAGAACGAATTTTGCTGATGCGGCATTTGGGAGCCGAAGTTATTTTGACACCGGCCGAAGACGGCATGCGCGGGGCGATTGCCAAGGCGGATTTGCTGGCGGAAAAGAATCCCAACGTTTTGTTGCTGGGACAGTTTGTTAATGAGGCTAATCCCGATGCACACCGTTTCGGCACCAGTATTGAAATTTTTGAAGACACCGGCGGGGCGGTCGATGTTTTGGTTTCGGCGGTCGGAACTTCCGGGACGCTGACCGGTATTGCCTCAACCTTGCGGACGTATAATCCCGATTTGTATGTGGTTGCGGTGGAGCCGGCTGCCAGTCCGGTTTTGAGCGGCGGTGAGGCGGGAGCGCATAAAATTCCGGGAATCGGAGCCGGGTTTGTACCCAAGTTTTATGATCCGAAACTGGTTGACGAAGTGTTGGACATTCGGGACGAGGCGGCGGTTGCGGCGGCCAAGGAAGCAGCCAAGGTCGAAGGGCTGGCAATCGGCATTTCGGCCGGGGCGGCATTGAGCGCGGCGTTGGAAGTCGGCCGGCGCGAAGAAATGAAAAGCAAGAACATTGTCGTTATTATGCCCGATGCGGCAGAGCGTTATCTTTCGCTCGGATATTTTGACTGAGGTTTATGAAATTGGCGATATTTAAAAAAGTTGCGATTGTCGGCATCGGGCTTATCGGCTCTTCTTTGGCCCGGGTTCTGAAGCAGGACGGTTTGTGCGAAGAGATTTCGGTATTTGACGCGAATCACGATTATATGAAAAAGGCATTGGAGCTTGGCATTGCCGACAGTTTTGCCCAAACGGCGGCAGCGGCATGCCGTGGAGCCGATTTGACGGTTCTGGCAACGCCGGTCGGCGCGTATGGCGCTTTGACTAAGGAAATTGTTCCGGGGTTGAAGTCCGGGGCAATTATTACCGACGTGGGGTCGATTAAGAAATTTGCCATGGAGGAAATTCTGCCCAATATTCCTAAGGGCAGCGGAATTGTTTATGTGCCGGGGCATCCGGTAGCCGGTACGGAAAAGTCCGGGCCGGAAGCCGGTTTTTACGAATTGTTTGAAGGGCGTTGGTGTATTTTGACGCCGGAGGCCGGCGTTCCGGCCGAAGCGGTGGAGAAAATTACCGAAATGTGGCGCAGCGCCAAAATGCGAATCGATTTTATGAGTGCCGAACATCATGACAAGGTTATGGCGGCGGTTTCGCATCTGCCGCATTTGATTGCCTTTTCGATAGTCGGAACAGTCGCCGATTTGGAGGGGTATGAGCAGCAGGAGATTATTAAGTATTCCGCTTCGGGGTTTCGGGATTTTACCCGGATTGCCGGTTCTGATCCGACGATGTGGCGCGATATTCTGCTCAATAACAAAACCACCATTCTGGAATTAATCCAGCGTTTTGTCGAGGATCTGATTGCGTTGGAGCGCAATATCCGCTGGGACGAAGGCGACAAGTTATTCGAACTGTTTGCACGCAACCGCAAAATCCGCAAAGAGGTTATTGAGGCCAAGCAGGACGCCCCGGAAATCCTTAAGCTGTTTCAGGCTGGACGCGGTTCGGATAATAAGCTTGCCAAATGAGGGTTTTTTGATTATCGTAGTGTCAGTTTAATTCGGATTGGAAAAATGAGCCCAAAATCTATTTTAGGAAAATATTTGAGCAAACAGCTGCTGTTTAATTTTCTCGGCGTTTTGCTGATGGTAATGGGTATTGTGCTGCTGTTTGAGGTGGTGGAACTGCTGCGGCGGACTTCCGGGCGCGATGACGCCGGTTTCGGTTTTGTGATGGAAATGGCCCTGATGAAGCTGCCCAAGACGCTGGAGTTGGTTTTTCCGTTCGTGATGATGATTGCGGCGATGATAACCTTTTGGAAAGTCAGCAAGAGCAATGAGTTTGTGATTATCCGGGCGGCGGGAGTGTCGATTTGGGGATTTTTGGCGCCGGTGCTGTTGACGACTTTTATTATCGGCGTAATCAATGTGGCGGTTATCAATCCGATTTCGGCGCGGATGAATGAGATATACGAAACGCTTGATTATCGTTTTAAGACCCGAAATCCCAAAGCGGTGTTGTTTTCGGAAAAAGGCCTGTGGCTGCGCGAAGCGATTGATGCTGACCGGTTCTTGGTTTTGCAGGCCAAATCCGTGCGCCAAGAAAAAGACGAGCTGCTGATGCGGGAAGTGACGATTTTGGAAATGGGGCGTAATGCCGAACTTTTGAAAAATATTCAGGCTTTTGCGGCGACGCTTGACGGAAAAACGTTTGAATTGGCCGACGTGAGGGTTTTTGAAGCCGGAAAGCCGGTGAAGACGGTTAATAATGTCAAGTATAAGACTGAATTGACGATTGAGCGGATTAAGGAAAATTTTGTGCCGCCGGAAGCTATTTCTTTTTGGAATCTTCCGGGGACGATTCACTTTTATGAAAAGTCGGGATTTTCGGCGCAAAAGCACCGCCTGCGCTATCTTTCCCTGCTGGCTTCGCCTTTTTTGCTTTGCGCGATGGTTTTGGTGGCCGCGGTTTTTGCCCTGCGCCCGAATAATCGCCGCGGCGGTGTGATGTATTTGATTGTCGGCGGGATTTCTACGGGTTTTATTGTTTATTTTATGTCGCAGCTGATTTATGCTTTCGGTGTCAACGGGGATATTCCCGGTTTGCTGGCGGTGTGGACGCCGACGCTGATTGTGGCAATGATCAGCGTATCGGTTTTGCTGCATCTTGAAGACGGGTAAAATCGCACTCTGTGATCGTCTGATACAGAAATGTCGGATATTTTATCCGGTTATGTATTTCCATATACGCTCGTTCGCAAAATTCCTAATTTCTTATTATACGGCTCACATATCGCAATTTTCGGGTAAAAGCTCGTCTAGCTGATTGTTAGAGCCCTTTTCATCGGTCTCAGAAAGTTGATCTCGCTTATAATTTTTTGTAATTTCTTGTGGTGGAAATGATATTTTGCTATCTGCTCAAGGCCAATATCTGGCTGGCTTTGGCAATATCGGTATTGAGCTTTTTGACCTCATCTTCGTTTTCGGAATTTTCAAAGATATATAGAGCATCATGGAAATATTCCAATGCTTCTTCCAACAGGTCTTTGTCGGCGGATTCTTTGCCAAGGCGGTAATAGATTTCGCCGATTTCTTCCTGTATTTTGGCCCAGGCGAGAGGATCGCGCCGTTCGGTGATGACTTTTTGGCGGTTTTTATAACTGGCGATGGCCAATTCGCAAATTTCTTCACTTTTGGTAAAACTGCCCAGCAACGACAGCAAATAGCCAAGCCGTCCCTGGAGTTCCGCCCAGAATTCCGGGAATAGGGCATAAGTATAAATTTTTTCGGCTTCGCGGAGTTGAAAAACAGCGTCGCGCAAAGCCTGAATATCGTTTTTTTGTTTCCAGTAATTGAAGAACAGCAGCGACAGCTTGTAGGAAATATAGCCGTAGTCATAGGGATAGTTGTATTTACTCAGGTGTTTCTGCGCCTGACGGTAAAAGGTGATGGCATCGCGGTAATATGACGTTGGACGGCGGAGCATATTTTGGGTTGCGGTATCGTAAAGCTGTCCGAGGTGGTAATAGATGCAGCCGAGGTGAATGGGGTTTTTTATCAGATCCTGATGCTTGAGTGCCGTGTCAAAGAGGTTTTTGACGATTTTGAAATCTTTTTCCTGGTGGTTGTCGTAGCAATAGCTGAGATAAATAATGCCGAGGAAATTCATAATATAGGGCAAGTAATCTATAGACAGGCTTTTGGCCGAATCGTCTTTTGAAAGCTGGCTGATGATTTTTTTCAAAAGGTAGCGTTTTTGGATTTTTTTCTCTTTGGAAAAAGCATTCAGAGAGCTGACAACGGCTCCGTAAATCAGATTGCCGACGGCATAGGGCAGGTGGTTGCCGCTGCCGAAGGTTTCTGCCGGGACGTAAAGGCTGTCAAGCAGGGAAACGAAGGCGCAGTCTTCGTTTTCATATTGTTGTTCGGTTTGAAAGTTCAGCCTGATTTTGTCCCCTTCGCGGTATCCCCAGACAAGCACGTCCGCCCGGGTTCGGTCAAGCAGCGCCTGCCCCCGGTCAATCAGGTCAAAAAGCGTCCGGCTTTCAAGATTGAGAAAGGTTTTAGGAAAGGGGGCATCATAATAACTGGCGGAAATTCCTTCTTTTTCATTGAGAAGGCGGGTTATGGTTTCTCCGCTGTTGCTTTCGACGTTATCGGAAAATTCGACGACGACGATTTTGAAATCAATAAGATCGGCTGCCGTAACCGCCGGGCGTTCGGTTCGGGAAGGGATAATCGGAAATTGGTGATGCAGCCAGCTGATTAAGTTCATGTTCGCGTTTATTTTTCCTTATTGATTTGGTCTTTGATGGTATTGATATTGTTTTTGATTTCGGTCATCAGGTCCCGGTTGATCTCGCGAATGGTTTTGTTGGCGGTTTGCCAGTTTTTTATTTTGGAAAGATACCAGGCGGTAACGACAAGAGTAAACAGCGGAATGGTATAAGCATTGGGCGCATAGAGTTCAAAACTTCCCATAATCAGCAGAATAAGCTGGAGACGGAAAACGTTGGCGGCGATTGAGTAGGGCGGAAAGCCCGACAGATTGGCCTGATAGCAGTTGGTATTGGCGGCCAGGTTGCGATATTCCGGGCGCAGGGTGATGAATTTGAGCAAGGCGGTCAGGATTTCGACAATGAAAAACAAGGCGAAGATGATAATGGCCGGCCCGCTTCCCTCGTAGGTGCCGATGAGCATCAGCCAGCCGAGCAAAAATCCCAGGGCGCTGCTTCCGGCAGAGGTGAGGCTTAGTTTGGCCGGGTACCAGTTGAAAATCAGAAAGGCGCCGACAACGGCAGCCAGACTTAGCCCAAAGGCGCCGAGCAGAGCAGGTACGCCGCCGATGAGGGAGAGGGTAAAAATGCCCATGCCGATACCTGCGGACTGAATCCCCGAAATGCCGTCAATCTTATTGATATAAGGATAGAAAACCGAAAACAAAAACAGGATTAAGCTGAGGATTAGTCCGCTGCACAGGGAATTGAGGCCGGGAGCCAGTTCGAATCCTTCCGGCTGCAGAAAAAAAGCTGCGGCTGAACAAAACATGATAACAACCGTACGCATATACGGCGAAGCCTGAAAGCGCGAGCCGAAATAGATTACGGCGCTGGCACCAAGCGGAAACAAAAGCTGCTCAAGTTTCAGGGAAAAGATAAAGTCGCGCTGATCGGACAATTGGGAGAACAGAAAAAGAAAAGCGGCGGCAAGAACCGGCAGCATAATCAGGAAAGGGGTGTTTTTACTGGGTTCAAGCTCTTCATTGCGCAGGCTGAGATAATAAAATCCGCCGAAGCTCAAAAAGAAAGACAAGACTGCGACAGCATAAATCATAAAATTTTCCGAATACATCCTGTTTCCCCTGCTTGATTAGCTTCTTACCAGTTTATCCGTTTTATTTTTTTGTTCAACTGTCAAAATGAATTTATGCGAAAATATATTTCTTTCATCAGCCGGTTCAGTCCCGGGAGGTGCAATTTGGCCGCAGATGCCAGGTTAATCAGCGTGCGGTAATAGCGGTTAAGTTCGCTGACGGCGGCAGAATCGAGGCTTTGGGCCGGAAAAGAATAGTGCAGCGGAATATTGAGCAAGGCGTTGACGATGTTTTCAGGCTTGAGTTCGGCCCCTTCGCTGCGGGCCAGGGCGGACAATTCGGCGGCAAGCACTCCGATTTCGCGCTGTTTTTCTTTGTTTTTGGCAATATTGAAAATATTTTGCTGATAATAGGCCGAGAGTATTGAGCCCAAAGCCTGTACCGCGAAATGTTCCCAAAAGGCCTGGGGGCCGTTTTCCGTCGTTTGACACTCAAGGCCGGTACGGTGCAGCAGGGACAAAGAAGCCAAACAGGCTTCAAGGCCGGTATAATTTTTGACAAGGCTGATTCGGGGTGTGTCGCCGAGGACGGAAACGGTTTGGTTTCCGTTTTGCAGCCAGCCGTCGAAACAGCCTCTGATCAAAGACTTCCCGAGCAGCGTTTCGGCAATGGAAATGTCGTGCAACGGCGAGAAAATAACAATCGGAGAAGCGGCAAGGCTTCGGGGTGAAAGCAGCATCAGTTCGGATTTGAAGCTGATTGACGGGGACGTAATCAGCAGCATTTTTCCGGGAGAAAAGGTATAGGCCGCGGTAGTGTAAGTGAATTTATGTTTTTTGAGGGTTTGAGCTTCTTTGATGGTGATATCAACCTTGTCAGGGCGGTTTGTCTTGGGCGGTGTGACGATAACCGGGTTTTCTCCGGCAGAGGCCAGCCGGAAAGCCAGATAAATGCTGAGCGGCGTTTCTCCGAGCAAATAAACGGGGCGTTCCGTCGTTTGGTTTTCGGCATCGTTCATGCGTTTTTGACCTTTTGCAGTTTAGCGGCAAAAAAAGCGTCCATGCCGCCCTGGTTTCCGCAATAGTAAGGCAGGGTACGGAGGAAGCCGTTATTGTCGATAAGAATGTCCAGGCTGCCGCTGCCATTCAAGTCAATGTCGCGTTCGGCAATCGGAAGCAGCCGGAATTCCGGGTGTGCGGCAAGGAACGATTTAATCTGTTCTTCGCCTTCGTCCGGCGAGATTGAGCATACGGTATATAGCAAGATACCGCCATCTTTCAATGCCCGTCCGGCTTGACCGAGCAATCGTTTTTGCAATTCCGCGGCTTTTTTGATGTCGTTAAGGGTTTTAAGATGAACCAATTCGGGGTGGCGGCGGACAGTACCGGAAGCCGAGCAGGGGGCATCGAGCAACAGGGCGTCAAAGGGTTTTCCGGAAAAGTTTTGAAGATAGTCAAGCGCATCGGCGCAAACCGTGGCTTCGGTTTGAAGGCTGAGGCGTTTCAGGTTTTCGGAAAGGGTGTTGAGACGGGCGGCGGAGATGTCCAGTGCCGTCGTTTGGGCGCCGCGGCTGATGAGCTGGGCGGTTTTGCCTCCGGGGGCGGCACAAAGATCCAGAACGCGAAGGCCTTTGACATTTCCCATGGCCAAGACCGGCAAAGATGCCGCAAAGTCCTGTATCCACCACATGCCTTTGTCGTATCCGGGCAATGCGGCGATTTTGCCGTTGTTACCAAGGCGAATCGAACCGTTGGGTAAGATTGTTCCGTTTAACTTCGGGTTCCAAGCGGCGGTTTCTTCGGGATTTTTGAAAGTCAAATCCAGAGGGGCTTCCCGGGCGGAGAATTCTTCAATCAGTTTAATCTGTTTGGGCGTGTAGCCTTTTTTGAGGATTTTTATAAATTCGGGCGGAAAAAAAGCGGAGGCGTCTTCGTTCAGAATTTCGGCTTTGCTGCGGGCAATGTTACGCAAAACAGCATTGGCGAAGTTGGCGATATATTTGTCGTGCCGCTGTTTAATCAGGCTGATGTAACTGTTAATGACGGCGTAATCCGGGGTATTGAGGAACAGCATTTCGGCAACGGCGGCGTATAAAGCGCAATCGGCAAAGCGCAATGTTCCGCGGTGCGGCTTTTTGATGAAGCGGTTCAGTACTTTGCGGATGAAAACCAGGCGGCGCAGCGTTGTCAGCACCAACATGTTGACAAAAGGCAGGTCGGTTCTTTTGTCCGCATCAGAACGAATTTTTGCTTCATTGAAAAAAATCTGGTCATTGAAAATCCGGTTGAGGATTTCAACGGCAATTTGCCGGGTTTCGCTCATTGTGTTTCTTTCTTTGGGTTATCGCCGGTATTGTAAATATAATTTGTTTTAAATACAAGTGTGAAATTTTGTTGAATACGGTTGTGAAAATGTTTCAAGCTTCTTGTGTTTTGCTTTTAATTGGTATATTTTACTGTTCATTCATAGTTTTTTGCAGGTGTGATAATGAAAAAATATTTTGGCGTGTTGTTGGGATTGTTGTTTTTGGCCGGCGGTTGTTCGTGGTCGTCACTTAATCCGTTTGCCGAAAAAGAAAATACGGTTCCGGCGGCAGAAAGCGGCGTTAATCATTATCTGTGGCAGGGTGCGCTGGACAAGCTGGGCTTCATGCCCAAGGAAATTGAAGATAAGAGCGGGGGCATCATTGTGACCAAGTGGGTAAAAATGGAGGGCAGCCCGAATGATTTGTTTAAGGTTGAAGTTAAAATCTACAGTCGTGAACTGCGCAGCGACGGTTTGCAGGTAAGGGTTGAAAAACGGCAGTTCAAGGACGGAAAATGGATTGATGTGAAGGCAGATAAGGCTTTGTCCGCCGGAATCGAACATCAGATTTTGCTTCAGGCAAGGAATTTGTACAGAAAAGATTTATTGTCGAACAAAGGATAAGCAAATGACAGAGAATAAAGACAGATATAACGGAAAAGGCAGTTATGAAGATTGGGCGAAAGAGTGGCGGGAAGAAGACCGTTACAATTTCCGTTCTATTGAGAAAAAATGGCAGCATATTTGGGATGAAGAAAAAGCCTATAAGGTTGAAATTGACAAGAGTAAAGAAAAATTTTATGTGCTGGTTGAGTTTCCGTATCCGTCGGGTGCCGGTTTGCATGTCGGGCATCCGCGTTCTTATACGGCATTGGACGTTGTTTCGCGCAAGAAGAGAATGCAGGGCTTTAACGTATTGTATCCGATGGGGTTTGACGCTTTAGGGCTGCCGGCGGAAAATTATGCGATTAAGACGGGTATTCATCCGGCGGTTTCGACGGCGGAAAATATGAAAAACTTTATCCGCCAGATGAAGTCTATCGGTTTCAGCTTTGATTGGGATCGCTGCATTGCGACCTGTGATCCGGAATATTACAAATGGACGCAATGGATGTTTATCAAGCTGTTTGAAAACGGTTTGGCATACAAGGACAAGATAGCGATTAACTGGTGTCCGAGCTGCAAAGTCGGGCTGGCTAACGAGGAGGTTGTCAACGGCTGCTGCGAACGTTGCGGTGCGCAGGTCGTGCGCAAGGACAAAGAGCAGTGGATGGTGGCGATTACCAAATATGCCGACCGTCTGATTAATGATTTGGAAGGGCTCGATTTCTTAGACCGAATCAAGGCGCAGCAGATTAACTGGATTGGACGTTCGGAAGGCGCGGAGCTTGATTTTGGCCTGACGTTTGCCGACGGCGCGGCGATCAAAGACAAAAAGCTGACGGTGTTTACAACCCGTCCGGATACGGCTTTCGGGGTAACTTATATGGTATTGGCGCCGGAGCATCCGTATGTTTCGGAGCTGATGGGGCAGTTTGAAAATGCGGCTGAGGTTCAGGCCTATGTTGAGGAAACCGCCAAGAAGTCTGATTTGCAGCGGACGATGAATGACAGCAAAACCGGCGTGGAGCTTAAGGGAATCAAGGCCAAGAACCCGTTTAACGGCGAGTTGATTCCGGTATTTATTTCCGATTATGTTCTTACCGGATACGGAACCGGGGCAATTATGGCAGTGCCGGCGCATGACCAGCGCGATTATGATTTTGCCAAAGCGTTTAATTTGCCGATTATTCAGGTTTTGGACGGCGGCGACATCAGCGAAAAGGCTTTTGAAGAGGATGGGCCGCATATTAATTCTTCTTTTCTTGACGGGATGAATAAGGAAGAATCCATGAAAGCGGCGATTGAGTATGCCGAATCCAACGGTTTTGGCCGTGCAAAAGTAAACTTCAAGCTGCGTGACTGGGTTTTCTCCCGCCAGCGGTATTGGGGCGAACCGATTCCGATGGTTTATTGCGAAAAATGCGGCTGGGTTCCGCTTAAGGAAGAAGATCTGCCGCTGACTTTGCCGGAAGTTTCTGATTTTCTGCCCAATGACAACGGGGACTCTCCGCTGGCGAAAGTGACGGACTGGGTTAACACGACTTGTCCGAAATGCGGAGGCCATGCTCGCCGGGAAACGGACGTTATGCCAAACTGGGCAGGGTCTTCTTGGTATTTTCTGCGTTATTGCGATCCTCACAACAGCAAGGAATTTGCTTCTAAAGAGGCTTTGGAATACTGGATGCCGGTTGATTGGTACAACGGCGGCATGGAGCATGTGACGCTGCACCTCCTGTATTCGCGGTTTTGGCACAAGTTTTTGTATGACATCGGTTATGTGCCGACCAAGGAGCCGTATAAAAAACGGACGTCACACGGCATGATTCTGGCCGAGAACGGCGAGAAGATGTCAAAATCCCGCGGCAATGTGATTAATCCGGACGATATTGTCGAGAATTACGGCGCGGACACTTTCCGTTTGTATGAAATGTTTATCGGGCCGTTTGACCAGGTGGCAATGTGGTCCGACGAAAGCCTGAACGGCGTTTATCGTTTCGTAGGCAAGATTTTTAACCTGTTTAAGAAGGTTTATAAAGATGCCAAACCAAGTGAAAAAGATTTGCGGGCAATGCACAAGTGTATTTTGGAGGTTACCGAACGGATTGACCAGATGAAGTTTAATACGGCGGTTTCTTCGCTGATGACTTATGTTAATTATTTGTCCGGTTTGGATAAGATTGCGCCCGAACTGTATGAAGTTTTGTTGAAGCTGATGTGTCCGTTTACGCCGCATCTGGCCGAGGAAATGTGGGCAAGGCTGGGACATCAGACCCTGATCGTGTCCGAAAACTGGCCGGTTGGCGATGCGGCCTTGGCGCAAGATGATGTCGTAACGATTGCCGTTCAGATCTGCGGCAAGATGCGCGGTACGATTGAGATGCCAAAAGACGCGCCGCAGAGCGATGTGGAAGCCGCGGCTTTGGCGTTGGAGAACGTTAAGCGCCAGGTTGCCGGCATGGACATCAAAAAGGTTATTGTGGTTCCCAACAAGATTGTCAATATTGTTGCCGCATAATGCTTTTTTTGAGCCCCGCAGTTATCCTGCGGGGCTTTTGGCAACGGGGAAGATAGGACATCAGAGAAAAAAATGTGGACTTGCTGCCCAAATGCGGTTAAATTCGGAATAGAGAATTTTATAAAAGGAAACAGATGAAAAAGACATTAAGCGCGGTATGCATGTTGTTTTTGTTGGCGGCTTGCGGGTTTGAGCCGCTGTATGCCAAAAAACAAAACAGCAATCTCTGGTATTTCAGCGGCAAGTTTGACAACTCCATTTCGGAAGAAATGGCGCAGATTTCAATAGAGCCGATTGCCGATCGTTTCGGGCAGCAGGTTCGCAACCAGCTTTTGGATTTGGTAACGCCGCTGGGAGCGCCGAAAAAGCCGAAATATCGTTTGTATGTAACGCCAAGAGACAAACAAATTACACAGCAGGCTTTGCGTAAGGATATTACCGCAACCCGCGAACGGGTACGCTATGCAGTACAGTATCGGTTGGAGGCCGGAGGTAAAAAACTATTGAGCGGTAACAGCGTTTCTTTTGTGAGTTATGATATTCTGGCCAATCCGTATTCAACAACGATGGCACAGAAGAAAACCGAAGAAAACGCCGCCAAAATTATTGCCAATGATATTGCCTTGCGTTTGGGGGCTTATTTCCACAAGGAAATGTATAATAAGGATTCTTTCGGTGATTTATAAACAGGCTCAAATTGAAAAATATCTGAAAAAAGCCGAACCAGGGATAAAAGTTTTTTTGATTTACGGCAGTAACGAGGGGTTGCAGGCGGAATATGTCAAAAATCTGACGGCGGCGGTTTGCCCGGATATTTATGATCCGTTTCAGGTTGTTTATTTTAACGGGGCAGATGTCAATGCCGACAGCAGCATGCTTTTTGCCGAATATGCCAGCCAGTCGCTTTTGGGCGGCCGGCGGGTAATTGTGGTTAAAGATGCCGACAATAATCTGACCAAGCATCTTAAGACCATGCTGGAAACGCTGAATTCAGATACGCTGGTGATTGTGTCGGCGGCGAATTTGAACAAGAAGTCATCATTGGTGGTGTTAGCCGAAGGGCGTGACGATATGGCGTCGGTGGCTTGTTATGAAGACCGTGATGAAGACGTATACGCAACGGTTCGCGAAAAGTTGGTCGAAAACGGCTATACAATCGGCAGCGAAGCTTTGAAAATTTTGTGTGCGCGGCTGTCGAACGATCGCAAGACGAATCTGGGCGAAATTGAGAAGCTGATGACTTTTATGGGCGGCAAAAAGGATATTGCCGTCGGCGATGTGGAGCGTATTGTTTCCGATGCGTCTTCTTCGAGTGCCGATGATGTTTGCTATTATGCGGCCGGCGGTGACAGCGAAAAAGCCCAAAAAGCGTTTCGTAAGATGATTAATGAAGGCAGCGAACCGATTTCAATTGTTCGCAATCTGACATACCATTTTAATAAGCTGTTGACGGTTTTGGGGCATATGGAAACCGGAGAACCGGTCGACAAGGCGGTTTATAAGCTGGTGCCGCGGATTATATTTTATCGCGAACCGGCTTTTAAGCGGCAGCTTGGTTTTTGGCGCAAAGACAAACTGCTCGGCGTAACGGAATTGCTTTATAAATGCGAGCGCGATTGTAAGAGTACGAATATGCCGGCGGAAGAAATTGTCAGTTATACGATTATGCAGATTTCTTCGGCGGCGGCCAAGCTGCAACGCCGCCCTTATTGATAAAAAAACGGCTCTGCCGGTTTGACAGATGCCGCTTTTTTGGAGAAAGAAAGTCGTGGTTTAGTTTTTGGCGCTGTGAACAGCGTCACGGAAGGTACACGGAACTCCCCAGAACATCAGTACGGCAGAAGCACCGATCAGAATATAAACGATCCGGCTTAAGATACTCATCGGACCAAACAGAAGAGCGACCAAATCCAGGCCGGCAATTCCGACTAATCCCCAGTTCAGAGCACCGATTATGGTGAGAATCAGGGCGATACGCTGCAGATAAATCATAAAATATCTCCGTAAAAAAGGTTGGTAATTTTTTCAATTATGATATATAGCTCAAAATAGGCTTTTCAAGAGGAGGAAAGAATGTTCAGCGAAAAATTTTTAAAAGCGGTGGAAATGCTGCAAAAAGATTTTGCCCTGGAACGTTCGATTGACGAAAAAGCCTGTGTTGACCGGGATGGGAATCCGATACCGTGGTATACTTATCCGGCGATTGAATATCTTTCGCAGTTTGATTATTCCGATAAAAAAGTCTTTGAATTCGGGTGCGGTTATTCTTCACCGTTTTGGGCAGAGCGGGCAGCGGAGGTTATCAGTATTGAAGACAACCCGATTTGGTTCGGGCGATGGCAAAGTGCCTTTGGGAATCCTAATTTGGAAATCCGCCTGCGTGAGGAAGGCGAGATTTACGAAGATGCAATCTTGGAAGACGGTTCTTTGTATGACGTAATTGCCATTGACGGCAAACGGCGGGCGGAATGCTGCCGGACGGCGGTTTTGAAACTGGCTCCGGGCGGGGTGATTATTTTGGACGACAGCGACCGGATTAATACCAGTCAGGAGTACCGGGAAGCGGTGAAGGTTCTGAGAAACGCCGATTTGCTGCAAGTCGATTTTTATGGATTTTGTCCGATGAATGCTTATACCAAGTGCACCAGTTTGTTTTTGCGGCGGGATTTTGCCTTTCGGTCAAAGTATGAAGTGCAACCGGTTAACGGTTGGGGAAATTTGTGGTCGATGAACCGTTCGCGGCGGAAAAAGGCCTACAAGGATTTTGTAAAATAAATAAAGACCGGAATATTGCGCTGCGGCGAATATTGCGGTCTTTGAGTTTTTTTATTTCCTCGGATATCTATAATTATAGTTATAGGAGGCAGGAGTATTGTTTTGCTTTTCTTCCAGTTTCATACGCCAGATGCCGAGAGGGATAATTGCGCAGAACGGAATGAAGGCAAGCAACTGGGCATATCCTTCGGTTATGTTATAAATAACCGTCGTGGCAATAATAAGCAAGATTGCCGCAAGCAGGAAACGCCGATAATAATTTTTTTTCTTTTTCATATGTTCTAAATTTATAATTATAATTTTTTAGATTTTAAATATAGCAAATTTATGATTTTCTGTCAATATTTCAAATTAAGGAGGCAATTTCGGCGCGGAGCAAGTCGATGCCGAGCTTTTTTTCGGAACTGGTGGTCAGAACGGCGGTGTAAGCCGCACCGTGTTTTTTGACTGCGGCTTCGGTTGCTTTTAATACTTTTTCCAAGGCGGCCGCGGAAATTTTATCGGTTTTGGTCAGGATAATCTGATAAGTGACGGCGGCGGCGTCCAGCATCTGCATTATTTCTTCATCGACTTTTTTGATGCCGTGACGCGAATCTATCAACATGAATACCCGTTTGAGTTCAACGCGCCCCTGCAGGTAAGCAAAAATCAACTGCTGCCATTGCCGAACCAGGTTTTCGGGTGCCTGGGCGAATCCATAACCGGGAAGGTCGACCAAATAGATTTTGCCGTCGAGGTTAAAGTAATTCAGTTGTTGGGTCCGTCCCGGCGTATTGGAAGTTTTGGCCAGTCCCTTTTGACCGGTAACGGCATTAATCAGACTGGATTTTCCGACATTAGAGCGGCCGACAAAGGCAATTTCCGGCAGTCCGTCGACCGGCAGCTGTTCCAATTTGGCAACGCCGAGGACAAAGTTGCACGGTTGGGCAAACAAATTTTTAGCCGCGGCAATTTGTTCGGGGGTGAAGGTTGCCGGTTCAAAAGCCATTATTTGACTCCGAGTTTATGCATAATGGCTTTTTGCTGGATGATGGACAACAGGTTGCTCAGAGTCCAGTAAATAACCAATCCGGAAGCGAAATGTCCGAGCATAAAGGTGAAAATCAGCGGCATCATGGCAAAGACCCGTGCCTGGTCTTTATTGGCCGGAGCCGGATTCAACTTTTGTTGAATATACATGCTGATGCCCATAAGAATTGGCCAAACCCCGATGTCCAACAGGCCGGGAATCGGCAGATGCGTTATTGCCGATATGGTCAGGGGGTCAGGAGCTGACAGGTCTTTAATCCAGCCGACAAACGGGGCATGGCGAATCTCAATTGCAATATTGAGCACTTTGTACAAAGAGAAGAAAATCGGAATTTGAATCAACACCGGAAGACAGCCGGCGGCGGGATTGATTTTTTCTTTGCGGTAGGTTTCCATGATTTCTTTTTGCAGTTTGACTTTGTCGTCTTTGTACCTTTCCTGAAGCTCTTTCAGTTTAGGTTGGACTTTTTTCATTTTGGACATGCTTTCGTAAGATTTGTTGGCTACCGGGAACATGGCCAGACGCAGCAAGGCCGCAAAAAGCAAAATTGCCCATCCCATATTGCCGATAAAGCGGTAGAGGAAGTCCAAAATGTAAAAGAACGGTTTGGTCAAGAAATAATACCAGCCAAAATCGACCGCAAGGTCAAATTTTTCAATGTTTAATTTTTTGGTATAGCGGTCAAGAAGCTTTATTTCTTTGGCACCGGCAAAAAATTTGACGCTGTTGCCGCCAACGGCTCCGGGAACGATGTTGACGGCAGAACCGACATAATCGACCTGGAAAGTGTTTTCGCCGGTACGGCTGAATTTGACTTTGCCCTGATCATTGTTGTTCGGGATAATGGAACTGAACCAGTAGCGGTCGCCAAAGCCGGCCCAGCCGCCGCTGGTTTCAAAGGTTTCTTTTTCGCCGTCTTTTTTGAGTTTGGAATATTTGATTTCTTTTAATGAGGAATCAAGGACGCCAAGCATGCCCTCATGAACGACGGCCGTACTTTCGGACGATTTTTCCAAGTGGCGGTTAATCAGGCCGTAAGGGAAAAGGGAAACGGTTTTTCCAGTATTGTTTTCAACATTTTGTTCAATAGAGAACATATAATTGTCATCAACGGAGATTTTACGGATAAAACGGAGCCCTTGTCCGTTGTTCCATTCCAAGACCAGCGGCGTTTGCGGCGAAAGTTCGCTGCCTTTGGCAGTCCAGACCGTATTGTTATCGGGAAGTTTGAGGCTTTTATCAGAAGACAGCCAGCCGAATTCGGCGTAGTAGGGCGTTTGGGTTTGCGCCGGGGCCAGGAGTTCTACTTCAGGGCTCTGCGGGTCTAATTCGGTACGGTATTTGCGCAGATAGAGTTCGTCAAAACGGGCACCTTTCAGGCGCAGCGAGCCGCGGATATCGGCGTTGGAAATGCTGATGCGGCGGTCTTGGGCGGCAGCGGCGGCCGTGCTTAAAGGGGTACGGGCTGCGGTTTGCGCGGCATTTTCTTTTAGGGTTTCCGGTTCTTCTGCGGCGGAAATTTCCTGAGGCGCCTCAATATCCTGCCGAATTTGCGGCTCCGGAGACGGAAACATCCAGTTGGTGACAAAAATAACAACCATTGAAAGGATTATGGCCAGGTAAAGGCCTCTGGTTTCGTCTTTCATTATGAATTCAACTCCTTCATACATACAGCCTGGCGGCAGGCTATAACTCTCAATTATTGACTTTGTAATCTAATTTTGGCGCTTAGGCAAGCGATTATCCCTTTTTATCCGGTTTTTCTTTGGGAGGAACCGGGTCATAGCCTGAACCGCCCCAGGGGTGGCAGCGCAGCAGGCGGCGGGTTCCGAGGTACAGCCCTTTGACAATGCCGTGAGTTTGAATCGCTTCGGCCATGTATTCCGAACAGGTCGGACGATAGCGGCAAACGCCGGGAAGAAGGGGGGAGATGATTTTTTGATAGATTCTAATCGGCAGAATCGCCAACCGGCGCAGGAGCTTGTTCATGAACGGCACTTCCTTTTTGCAGTATTTTGTTGATTCTTTTCACGGCCAGGAGGAGATCTGCGGTCAATTTATCGAAGGGGCAGGAGGCGGTGTTGTAACGGCCGATGATGACGTACTGAACTCCGGCAAGCGCTTTGGCTGAGAAAATGTTGCGAGCTGCGGCGCGCAAACGCCGTTTGGTCCGGTTGCGGACATGGGCTTTGCCGATTTTTTTTGTTACCGTATAACCGATTTGGCAGGTGTCTCCGGCAACAGACAGATTAAAAGCCGCCTGCAGAATTAAAGTAGGCTGAACCACTTTTTCACCCTGCTTGGCGACTTTTATAAAATCTTTCCGTTTTTTGACAACGCGGACTTCAGTCATTGCAATAACCTGCTAGGCTGAAAGTTTTTTGCGTCCTCTAGAACGGCGTGCAGCCAAAACTTTGCGACCGCCGGCAGTTGCCATGCGGGTGCGGAAGCCATGACGGCGGGCTCTTACCAATTTGGAAGGCTGATATGTACGTTTCATTTGTTTTCTCCGGTTAGCCGGGTCTTCCCCGGACAGTTATTTTTATTAATTATTTAAGCTTTGTTCTGTTGCAAAGCCTCGGACAGTTTGTTTTATAGAGAGAAAATTGCGGCGAGTCAATAGCTTTTTAGCAAAAAAGCCTCCCGAAGGAGGCTTAAAGACATGATTCCTGCCCTTAACGGCGATCGCCGAACAGGTTGAGCAGAGCAATAAAGATATTGATAAAATCCATATACAGGCTCAAAGCGCCGGCTACGGCCTTTTTGGAGGCGATTTCGCCAATGTCTTCCGCATAATACATCTGGCGGATGTTTTGAACATCATAAGCAGTCAGAACCGTGAAGGCAATGACGGCAATAAACGAAATGGCATAAGACAGGCCGCTGCTCTGCAAGAAAATGTTAACCAAAGCAGCAATGACAATTCCCCAAACGCCCATAATCATGAACGAGCCGATGGATGTCAGATCTTTTTTGGTCGTATAGCCGTAAAGGCTCATGGCGCCAAACAGGGCTGCGGAAATCAGGAAAATCTTGGTAATGCTTTCTCCGGTATAGACCGTTAAAATCGGGGACAGCGCCGCGCCCATCAAGGCTGAGAAAATCCAAAAAGCCAGACGGGTTTGAGCGGCGGTTCCGCGGGAAATGACCCAGCCGAAACCGAAAACCATCAGAAACGGAGAAAGAAAAGCCAGCCAGCCCAGACCGGTTAATCCTTTGGGGCCGAAGAACAGGCTTTGCAGCGAGGTATTGGCAATAAGATAGGCGACGAGGGCGGTTACGCAAAGCCCTCCGGCCATGAAATTGTACACTTTCATCATATATTGGCGCAGACCTTCGTCAATAATCGCCGAAGCGGTCGGTCTGGCGAAACTTCTATTTTCCATCGTATTATATCTCCTGTTAATTCTACTTAATATAATATAGAAATTTTTTTGCTTAAAATCAATAGCGCCGATATGGTTGTCCGAATTATCGGTATAAGTATAAATCACGGCCATGTTCTTTGAGCCAGGAGCGCCCCTGTTCGTAACGCGGGCAGAGCCTTTTGACGGTGGCCCAAAATTCGGGCGAATGATCCTGGTGCAGGAGGTGTGAGACTTCGTGGGCGATCAGGTAGTTGATGACAAAATCCGGAGCCAGCGAAACCCGCCAGTTATAATTGATATTGTTGCGGCTGGAACAGCTTCCCCAGCGGGATTTGGTATCTTTAATGCAGACGCCGTGCACTTCACAACCCAGTTTTTCGGCAAGGCGAACCGAACGTTTGTAGAATTCTTCGCCAGCTTTTTTTTTGATAAAATCTTTGACCCGGCGGTGGAGAAAGTCCGCTTCTCCAGATACGTATAAGATACCCGAGCGGACGTATTCGCCGCGGCGGGCTTCGGGCTGGTGGCAGATTTGGTATTCTTTGCCGAAGACGGAAATTGTTTCGCCGTTTTCAAAACTGCGGACGACGGGGAGTTTGTTCAGGGTTTCGGCAATCCAGCCCTGATGCGCTCGGACAAATTCGACGGCTTTTTTGTTGGTGCAATATTTGGGGATTGTCAGAGCGGGAATCCGTTCCTGAGCATCAATACGGAGTGTTAGTTTGCGGGCCAGGGGCGAACGGGTAACCTTGATGTCAAATCCGAGCGCCGCCGAAAAATCAAAGGTCCGGCCAGTCAACAAGGTGATTTTCATAATCGTTAATTCCGGTTTCAGAAATGACGTTGCGGTCTTTGAGCGACATGCCGGCACGGTGTACCGAATCGGCGTCACGGGTCAAGAGCGGGTGCCAGTCCGGGAGGCCGAAGCCGTTGTCGAGAAGCCAATAGGCACAGGTTTTGGGCAGCCAGCGCGGTTTTTCGCGGACGGCGGCAAGCGTAATGTCGCGGCAATCGGGAACAACCTCAAAACGGTGGTCATAGATCCGGCAGAGGCAGTTTTGGCAATTTAAAAAACGGCAGCGGGTATTGGTGAATTTGATTTTGCCTTTGATTTCAATTTTGTTAAGGCAGCATTTGCCGCAGCCGTCACAAAGCAGTTCCCATTCTTCTTTGCTCAGGTCTTCTAGTTTTTTCTTTTTCCAGAATTCCGGTTCAAAGCGGTCGAGGTCCTGATAACGCGACTGCGGGTTATAATCGGTGTCCGGATATTGGTCTGCGGTATTCATAATTCGTCCCAATCGGTTATATAATCTTCAATGTCATCGGGGTCGATTTCGGTTTCGTTGATACAGAAACTGCCGACGGTATGGTTGTTGTCGCGTTTGCCGGTCAGGAGCGGATGCCAGTCCGGGAGCGTGCGGTTCTCATAAAGCCAGCGGTAGGCACAGGTTTTGGGTATCCAGGGAATGCCGCCGATATTGTCTTTGGTCAGTTTGATGCAGGCCGGAACCAATGCACAGCGATTGGCGTATTCGGTGCATTTGCAGCTTTGCTTGTCAAAATAACGGCAGGTAACCGTTGTATAGTAAATTTCTTCGGTATCTTCATCCTGGAGTTTTATCAGGCAGCATTTGCCGCAGTTCATGCAGACGGCTTCCCACTCGTCTTCCGTGAAGTCTTCAAGCTTTTTGTTTTCCCAAAAACGTTCCTGCACTTTTTACCCCTTTTTTAATTTTTTGCGATTATATTATAATAAATTTAAAATGGAAAGGAAATATAATGTTCGGATGGCTGGCCAAAATGTTACTTAAAACCCCGGTTCAGGGTTCCGGCTGCGCCTGTTGCGAGGGCAAACGCCAACGGCTGGAGAAAATGCGGCAGGAAATTGAAAACGGAGAGGTTGAGCCGCCGGAAACGGCATCAGGGTTGAGTTTTAGTTCCGGCACATATTCGGAATACTGCAGGCATGACGGCGGTTGTTCGCAAGAATATCATGCCAAGATTTTAGGAGATTGGGGCAACGGAGATTCTTTTCAGGAACGCACGGTACATTGTTCGGAGCAGGGCGAAGATGCGGAATGCGGCGGCTGTTCTTGCGGGCGCAGGGGCTAATCGCCAATACGGTCGGGAAGATATTCTTCTTTGGCCAGGTTGCCAAACTGGGTAAATTCGCCGTTCCAGAACAATTGGACGGTTCCGGTTGAGCCATGGCGGTTTTTGCCGATAATGACTTCGGCGATGTTGGTGGTGGCGCGGACGCGGGCTTCCCATTCTTCATGACGTTTGGCAAAATGGTCGGGCGTTTCGCTGGCTTTGGGCTGCGGTTCCTCGTTTTGAATATAGTAGTTTTCGCGATAGACGAACATGACGCTGTCAGCGTCTTGCTCAATAGACCCGGATTCACGGAGGTCGGACATTACCGGACGTTTGTCGTCGCGTTGTTCAACACCGCGGTTGAGCTGGGAAAGGGCAATGACCGGCAGATTTAGTTCTTTGGCGAGGATTTTCAGTCCGCGGGAAATTTCGGACAGTTCCTGGACACGGTTGCCTTCGGTTTTTTTGCTTCCGGAACCGACAATTAGCTGAATATAGTCGATTACGATTGCTCCCAGGCCTTTGTTGCGTTTGAGACGGCGGGCACGGGTACGAATCGAGTTGATGCTCAGCCCCGGCGTATCGTCAATATACAAGGGGATATTTTCCAATTCCTGTACGGCGGCGGCAATGCGCATAAACTCGGCTTTTTCAAGTTCGCCGGTGCGCATCTTGTGGGCGTTGGTCTGGGTTACGGTCGCCAAAACGCGTCCAGCCAGCTGGTCGGCGGACATTTCGAGCGAAAAAAAGGCAACGCCTTTGTTTTTGGGGTCGATGTCTTTGGCATGATACATATATTCGGCAACATTATAGGCAATGTTGGTGGCCAGTGCGGTTTTTCCCATTGCCGGACGGCCGGCGATAATTATCAGGTCGGAGTTGTTCAGGCCGCCGGTTTTGTTATCCAGAGCATCAAGAGCGGTCGGAAGGCCGGAAAGTTTGCCGTCGCTTTGGTAAGCGGCCTCAATATTGTTGAGCGAAATGTTTAAGGCGGTAGCAAAATCCTGAAAACCGCCTTGAGTTTCGCCGATATTGGCGAGGTCAAAGAGTTTTTTCTCAGCAGTTTCGATTTGGGACATGGCATCCGAATCGATGTCTTCTTTGGCGGCTTCGTTGACGATCTCAAAACCGGTGGCAATCAACTGGCGGCGGAGGTATTTGTCATATATGAACTGGGCATAGTATTCGGCATTGGTGAGCGGCGAAGAACTGTCGGCCAGTTTGACCAAATATTTATATCCGCCGACTTCTTCAAGAATCCCCTCCTGTTCAAAATAGTTTTTCAGCGTAATGACGTCGGCAACATGGCCGCGAGTGATGAGTTTGGAAATAATCTCATAAATCTTGCCGTGGATCGGATCGGCAAAATGCTGGGGTTTCAGAAATTCCGAAACTTTTTCAAAGGCTTTGTTGTTGGCCAGCAGGGCGCCGAGCAGAGCCTGTTCCGCTTCGATATTCTGGGGCAGCTGCGTGATTTCGAGATTTTCCATAGTCCGGGTGTCCTTTCGTTTTTGTTGTTTTTTTTATAAACAAGTTTTTTGCAAAAGACAAAGAGAATAGGCGGAAAATTTTTATGCCCTGTGGATTGTGGGGATTATGGGGATAAAAAAAGAGAATCCATGAAGGATTCTCCGAAATCTCTGACCATTTTTATTTATTATTTCTCTGCAGAAGCTTTGCTTTTGGCAATGGTTTTTTTAATTTTTTTAGCTTCTTCGGTCAGCTTTGTATTAGATGTTTTTTCCAAATAGGCATCCAAACCACCGTTGTGTTCAATGGAACGCAGGGTTTTGGAGCAGACTTTCAGTCTGAAAATTTTGCCCAGAGTTTCGCTCAGGAGCGAAACGCTTTGCAGGTTGGGCAGAAAACGACGACGAGTGCGGTTGTTAGCGTGGCTGACGTTGTTTCCGCTCTGTGCACCGGTACCTGCGATATCACATTTTTTAGCCATGTCATTGTCCTTATGATTAATCGATAAAATAAACTTGTTGCTTGTTAATAGTCATATTTGACGGAGAAGTCAAGAAAAATCTGCTGAAAATTGAAAATTTTTGTAGCAATCTGAAAAAAAGTGGTGTAAAAGGAAGTTCGTTGTCATGATGTACCCGTAGCTCAGTTGGATAGAGTATTGGCCTCCGACGCCAAGGGTCGTGGGTTCGAATCCCTCCGGGTACGCCATACTTTATGATTTGACGAATCTAACAGCAAATTGAACGGTGAATTGACCGTATAGCTTAGGTTTCCGTCATTTAATTCTAAGTTCGAAAGTACGAGATTTAAAATTTCACGTTTTTGCTCTACTTTCGAACTTTTTAAGTATTCCAGAGCATTGTCAGCCAAAGAAAGTATCGTGCTGACTGTAATCGAGAACTTTTCATCGGCAAATTTCATTCCGGTTTTGGTCAGCTTTTTCTGAGTGCGGTCATCCTGTTGTCGCAACTCTTTTATTTGTTGAATGTGGAATTTACAATTTTTAACGAAACAAATTATCAGAAAATTTTAAAGCATGCCAAGGCAGGAATTGATAATTTTAATTTTATTGAAAATTTAACATCTAACTTAATTTATGTTACACGTGACTTATTGAAAGATACTTTTTTTTTATGTTATGTGCCGGCGGTTCTTTAAAAACAACAGGCAAGGCTTATATTTTTTTTGAATATAATCAGGGAGGACAATGATGAGTAAACCAAATTTAGCAAAACCGGTTGCCGATTTTGTGAAAAGCCTTGAAAAATCCGGTGCCAAACCCTTATATGAACTGACCCCGCAGGAGGCTCGCGGCGTTTTGCTTGAGGTTCAAAAGAACGAAGGCGCAAAACCCGAAGCCAAGATTGATGAAATCGACGTCCCGCTGGAAAACGGGAGGGAGATGAAAGTGTTGATTGTCCGTCCGACAGATGTGGACGATACGTTGCCGATTATTTTTTATATTCACGGCGGCGGCTGGGTTATGGGGAATGAAGTTACGCATGACCGGCTGATTCGCCAGCTGGCGGACGAAGTTCCCGCTGCGGTGGTCTTTCCTGTTTATACCCCTTCTCCGGAGGCACAGTATCCGCAGACAACCAATGATTTGTTTATGGTTCTGAACTATATTTCGGAATATGGCGCCAAATATAATCTGGATGCGACGCGGCTGATTGTTGCCGGCGACAGCGTCGGCGGAAATATGGCGGCGGTTATGGCTCTTATGGCCAAAAACAACAAGAATTTGCCAAATATTGACTTTCAGCTATTGTTTTATCCGGTTACCGATGCGTCGTTTGATACCGAATCTTATCATGAGTTTGCCGAAGGACCGTGGCTGACAAAAAAAGCGATGATTTGGTTTTGGAAGCAATATGCGCCGGACGAAAGCAAAAGAGAGGAAATTTATGCCTGTCCGCTCCGAGCGACGACCGAGGAACTTGCAGGTTTGCCGCCGGCGTTGGTTATTACGGACGAAAATGATGTTTTGCGTGATGAAGGCGAGGCCTATGCGCAGAAGTTGAGCGATGCCGGCGTTCAGGTCGGAGCAGTACGGGTTAACGGGACTATTCATGATTTTGTAATGTTGAATGCTTTGGCCGATACAATTCCGACAAAGATTGCGATTGAACTGGCAGTTCGGGTTCTGCAAGATGTTTTGGACAGTCTTGAAGACAACGATAATAACGGAGAAAATTAAAAAATAGGTAGAAAAAATCCCCGGAAGGCTTAAAAGCTTTGCGGGGATTTTTTTTGCAAACAAACGTCATTTGACGACAACGTAGGGCATGCCTCCCGGCAATATCGGCCAGAATTGCGGTGGAAGGTTAAATGATACCGCTCCGATGGCATTGCCTAACATTACCAGGGCATCCATTGTGGCATGACTGCCGGTCCAATAATTGCCGTGTTTATCCATGCACATGTTAAGAAAGGACATCCCCCCTCCTTTGTTTTTTTGGAAGCCATCGGGGAGTTCGTTCAAAAATTCCCGGATAGACGTTTCGTAGTTTTTGAGTTTTTCGGTGTCAAATGAGGCACGGTATAATACGCCTTGGGCGATTGTTACGGTGCTGCTTTGGGATGAGGAAGAAACGGACAGACACTCTTTAAATATCCGGTTAACTTCCGATGCCGAGAGTTTCATAATTGTTATAATTTTTAAGTGTAAATAATTTTCTTTTAGTGCTAAATTACTTAAACGGTTTGGGCGTGTCAACATTTTTCGGAAAAGGAGGGGGCGGGAAAATGGCGGAAAAGCGAAAGATCAGGGCGCAGTTGGATCTTTGGGCCGAATTATTTTATTGACGAAAGTTATTTGCCCTCATATAGGGTGACGGCGGAAACTAAAGCAAAAATCAAAAGACTGAAACGAAAGGAGAGAAAAATTGACGTACCGGTTTGCACATGTGAATTTTAATGTTTGCGATTTAGCCAAAAGTATAGCTTTTTATGAGCAGGCGCTGGGGCTGAAAGAGATTAGGCGGCTGTCCGGACAGCGTCGTTCGGAAGACGGAGGCGACTATGTTATTGTATATCTCGGGGACGGGTATTCCGGTTTTGAACTGGAGTTGACGTGGCTGGCAGACCATCCCCAGGAATATGATTTGGGGGAAGGGGAATTTCATCTGGCTTTGACCGTTGGCGATTACGAGGCTTCTTTGCGGAAACATCGTGAGATGGGATGTATTTGTTTTGTGAATGACGAAATGGGAATTTATTTTATTGAGGATCCGGACGGGTATTGGATTGAGATTATTCCCGAGAAGTGAACAAAAAGTCTTAATCTTCATGATTAAGGCTTTTTGTTTATGGGCGAAGGTTAAAAAGAATGATGTCCGACACGGTATCTATTCCGCGAAGATTCAGGCTTCCGTTTTCTCCGGCAACAGCTACCCCGTCGCCGGCTGCTAGCACAGCCCCGTTTAATTCGGCAGCGCCGGAAGCCATTTGCAGCCAATAGCTTCTTCGGTCGGATAATTTATAACCAACGTTTTTTTCCGCATCTATCCGGCAGCGGTAAATTTCGGTATCCTGGTGGATTTTGACGGTACCGTCTTTGCCTTCGGGGCTGGCAACCGGACAGAAACGATTGCTGAGCTGCTGCGGAGTAAAAGACTTTTGCTCGTAGTAGGGTTTGAGGCCTTTCCGGTTGGGGAGAAGCCAAATTTGCAGAAAATGCACCGCTTCGGTTGGCGACGGGTTGAATTCGCTGTGCAGAATACCGCTGCCGGCAGTCATTTTCTGTATGTCTCCGGGATAAATGATTGAGCCGTTTCCAAGGCTGTCTTTGTGTTCCAGGGTGCCGCTCAGGACAATGCTTACAATTTCCATGTCAGCGTGCGGGTGCATGCCGAATCCTTGTCCGGGGGCGACAATGTCATCGTTGATGACCCGAAGATCGCTGAAACCCATAAATTCGGGGTGATAGTAGCTGCTGAATGAGAAAGTGTGAAAGCTGTCGAGCCATCCGGTGCGGCTGCGACCGCGTTCGTTGGCAGGGCGTAACTGGTACATGCGCTCCTCCTTTGCCGTGATTGTCTGGTATTGATATATTTTTTGGCATATCATTTTCAATCTGCCTAAAAGCTATATGATACAGGACTTGACATTTATACCGGGGCTGGGTATATTGATAATACCTTATGGGGGTATTTTTGAAGGAGTAGAAAATGAGAAACTGTAATAATCCCAAATGTAAAAATCCGAACTGTACCTGCGGTGACAACTGTACTTGTGACGAGACTCACCAGTGCGGCGAAAACTGCCAATGTCACGAGGGCTGCGACTGCGGCAGCGAATGCCGTTGCGATGAGCATGGGAAGTGCGGCGACAACTGTTCCTGCCATTAAGAGAAAGATGATGAACGGACACATGCCAAAAGGGCATCCCGACCACAGCAAAGAACTGGCAAGGCTGAATCGGATTTCGGGGCAGCTGGAAGGGGTGAAGCGGATGATTGAGGAAAGGCGCTATTGCCCGGAAATCCTGATACAGCTGCGGGCGATCCGTTCGGCTGTCAGGGCGGTGGAAAGCAATATTCTGAAAACGCATCTGCAGTCTTGTGTTGTCCAATCTTTCGCTTCCGATGCCGATCGGGAACAAAAAATTGAAGAATTGAAAAAGCTGTTTGACCAGTTTGAAGCTTAAAAAAAAGAACCCGTTTTTACGGGTTCTTTTTGTATTGTGAAAACTCCGTTTGAGTACGGGGTTTGGGCATTTATTTTTTTACAATTTTATCTTGCAGAGCTTTCAGCGAATCTGAGGGCATGCACAAAGCGATAAGAACGGCAATGCCGCCGATAAACGGAACAAAGGCCACCAACAGCCACCAAGGGGAAATTCCCAGATCACGGAAACGGCGAATGTCTGCCATAATCGACGGTACAATCAGAGCCAGGGCAACCAAGGTGCTCAAAATCGGCAGTCTGATAATGCCGGCAATCAGAGAAACAACAAAAGTAATGATGAATGTAAATAAAACGAACATCCAAAATTCTTTGCGATTCATGCGTGATTGATAGTCAATGTAATGATTTTTCAGCACGTCAACAAAATATTGATTGAAGGCTGATTTGATTTGTTCAAAATTCATTTGTCCTCTCCATAAAGTTAATGTATTTTCAATCTAGGCGCAAATCCGAAAAAAACAACAAAAATATGTGTGAAAGCCACAAATGTTTTTTCCGATTTGAAAAACGCCCCGGATTGGCGGGGCGTGACGGATATTATTTCAGGCGATCGAAATTTCTACTTCGTTTTTGGGCAGATCCTTGACAATAAAGCCTTTGGAGGCCAAAAGATCGCGTAATTCGTCGGATTTTGCCCAGTTCTTGTTTATCCGCGCCTGTTTGCGTTCTTCAACCAGAGCCATGATGTCAGCGGGAATTTCTGCCGATGTCGAAGTTTCGGCAGCAAGATTTTTAGCCAATCCCAAACCGAGCAAAACATCAATGTTATTTAAGAATTTGTATTTGTCGGCGGCAGCCATTTCTTTGTCTTTGACGACAGCCCACATAACGGCCAGGGCCTGTGGGGTTTTGAGGTCATCAAACATAAAGCCGTCAAACTGCCGCAGATAATCCTGATACAGGTTTTCCGAGCGGCTGTTGTTTTCTGTCGCCGCTTGGCCGAATTCCTTATATTTTCCGAGCAGGTTGCGATAGGCGTTGGCTGCGGCGTCAAGATTGTCGTAAGAAAAGACCAAAGAAGAACGATAATGCGAGGTCAGACACAGGTAACGATAGTGTTCCGGCAGGTAACCTTTTTCGACTAAGGTATCCAAAGTAATGAAATTGCCTTTGGATTTGGACATTTTTTGGTCTTTCATTTGCAGAAATTCGCCGTGCATCCAGCAACTGCACCATTTGTGCCCCAGGTAGCCTTCGCTTTGGGCAATTTCATTTTCGTGGTGGACGGCAATATGGTCAACCCCGCCGCAGTGAATGTCCAGACGTTCGCCAAGGTATTTCATGGCCATGGTTGAGCATTCAATGTGCCAGCCGGGATAGCCGCGACCCCAAGGCGAATCCCATTGCAGAATCTGATCCTTGAATTTGGAAACGGTAAACCAGAGCACAAAATCGGACGGATTGCGTTTGTTCGTGTCCTGTTCTACGCGGGAGCCGTGTTTCAACTCTTCGCGGTTTTGTCCGGAAAGGCAGCCGTAGCGGGGAAATTTGGCGGTGTCGTAATAGACGTTGCCGTTGGAAACGTAGGCATAGCCGTTATCTTCGAGTTTTTTTACGAATTTGATCATGTCTTCGACATGTTCGGTGGCACGGCAGACAATATCGGGCCGCTCAATATTCAAAGCGGCAGTATGTTTGAAAAAGGTGTCTTCGTATTTGCGGGCGATTTCCAGAACGCTGAGCTTTTCTTTTTCGGCGGCGAGCAGCATTTTGTCGTCGCCGTCGTCGGCGTCGCTGGTCAGGTGTCCGACATCGGTGATATTCATGGCGTGTTTGAGGGAAAATCCGGCGCGTTTGATGGTTTTGCGCAACAGGTCTTCAAAGACGTAGGTCCGGAGATTGCCGATGTGGGCATAGTTATATACAGTCGGGCCGCAACAATACATTCTTACCACGTTATCCGGGTTGGACGGTTTGAACTCCTCAACGGAGCGGGTAAGCGTATTGTATAATCTGAGTGTCATTTTTCTTGTTCCTTAAACTGTATAAAAACCAAGGAATTATTTAGCACCATTATCCGCTAAAGTCAATAAACTCCTTGCAACAAACGATTTCTTTGCGGGTAAAAAAAATTCCCCGAAGGGAATTTTTTCAGTTGGCGGCAGCCGGTTTGGACGATGAGCTCCGGAATGCCGGCATGGCTTCTTTTTTGCCTTCAACCTTGAGGTCCGGGTTTACAAAGTTCATATTGCCTTTTTCAACAAAATAGAAATCGCGGCGGATAGCAGCCTTATCCTGAATGGAAAGTTCATTCCATTCTTTTTCGGTCATTCCGTAAGGGTAGGTCTTTTCCGGTGCGGCGGCGCAAGCGGAAACCAGGGCGGCAAGCCCGGCAATGATTAATTTTTTCATCTTTTTTCTCCTTAAATTTGCTGTTAAAAACAATAGCATATTTTTGCAGATGGTAAAATGCTTTATGCTAATTTCCAACAGCATTTTAGGGCGGGCGGAAATTCGGAGTTAACCGATTGTTTAGAAAGAAGGAATATGATGCGGGCATAATTTCAATGGAACCAGATGCGAATCTGAAACGGGAAGAAGGCGAAAAGCGGTGCTTTTTTCGCCAAAGCCGGAAAAGGAATCGGGTTGGGGCTGTTGTTTTATATATGACATCAACTTATAAGGAATTTTTATATGTTTGGTTTGAAGAAAATTTGCCGTCTGCTGGGTGTTGCCGCACTCTTGACGGCGGGGACGGTGCAGGGAGCGATGGCTTCGGAAATCGACCTTAAAATTCCGTCTCTTGACGTTGAATATAATATATTCGGTTATTCAATTCTCGGGTCCCAAATTCTGCTCTATGGTTTGAGCATTTGTATTTTGGGGCTTTTGTTTGGGTTGTATGAATTTGTTAAAATTAAAAAAATGCCTGCCCACAAGCTGATGCTGGACATTTCGGCGTTGATTTATGCAACCTGCAAAACTTATATGAAACAACAGGCCAAGCTGCTGGTGTTGCTGGAAGTGTTTATTGCCGCCTGTATTTTCTATTATTTCTATTATCTGAACGCAACTCCGGTGCCGATGGTGCTTAATATCCTGTTGTGGTCGGTGCTGGGGATTCTCGGTTCTTATACGGTGGCCTGGTTCGGCATGCGCATTAATACTTATGCCAATTCGCGCACGGCTTTCGCCTCTCTGGAAGGCAAGGCTTTTCCGGTTATGAGCCTGCCGCTGCGCTCGGGAATGTCAATCGGCGTTTTGCTGATTTGCGTTGAACTGATCATGATGATTATCATTCTGCTGTTTATTCCCAAAGAAAATGCCGGCGCTTGTTTTGTCGGTTTTGCTATCGGTGAATCTCTGGGGGCATCGGCTCTGCGTATTTGCGGCGGTATCTTTACCAAAATTGCCGATATCGGCGCCGACCTGATGAAAATTATTTTCAAGATTGACGAAGACGATGCCCGGAACCCGGGGGTAATTGCCGACTGCACCGGCGATAATGCCGGCGACTCCGTCGGTCCGACCGCCGATGGTTTTGAAACCTACGGCGTAACCGGCGTGGCGCTTATCAGCTTTATTGTTCTTGGCGCCGGCATGATGTACACGCAGGACGGCAGTCTGGCTTTGATGAGCAACGGCATTGACATTCAGGCCCGTTTGATCGTGTGGATTTTTACGATGCGCCTGTTGATGATTATTACGTCAATGGTTGCCTATTGGCTTAACCTTAAGGCATCTAAGATGATTTTCGGCAGCCGGAAGATCTTTGATTTTGAAACGCCTTTGACCAGTCTGATCTGGTTGACATCGGTTATTTCGATTGCGGTGACATTCGGTGTTTCTTATGTGATGATCGGCACTATGGGCGAAGATTTGTGGTGGAAGCTTTCGGTTATTATCAGCTGTGGCACGCTGGCAGCGGCGATTATTCCGGAATTTACCAAAATCTTTACTTCTTCAAAATCGCAGCATGTCCAAGAAATTGTTAATTCCAGCCGTGAAGCCGGAGCATCGCTGAACATTATTTCAGGTATCGTTTCCGGTAACTTTTCCGCTTTTTGGCAGGGGCTGGTGATGGTTGCCCTGATGGTAATTGCTTTCTTTACCGCTTCCAGCGGGCTGGATACCTATATGGTTTATCCGACGGTGTTCGCTTTCGGTCTGGTGGCTTTCGGCATGCTCGGCATGGGGCCGGTTACGATTGCCGTTGACAGCTACGGTCCGGTAACAGACAACGCCCAGTCTGTTTTTGAACTCTCGCAGATTGAACAGGCCAAGGGCATTAAGAAAGAGATTGAAAAGGATTATGGTTTTGCGCCTGATTTCGAACGCGGAAAATATCTGTTGGAAGCCAACGACAGCGCCGGAAACACGTTCAAGGCGACGGCCAAGCCGGTTTTAATCGGCACGGCGGTTATCGGGGCGACAACGATGATTTTCTCAATCATTCTGCTTTTGAACCTTAAGCTGAACCTGCTGGATCCTTATGTCCTGTTCGGCCTGATTTTGGGCGGCGCGGTGATTTACTGGTTCTCCGGCGCTTCAATGCAGGCGGTTTCGACCGGCGCTTATCGGGCGGTTGACTTCATTAAACAGCATATTAAGCTGGATGTGAAAAAGGCTGCTTCGGTGGAAGATTCTCAGAAAGTGGTCAAAATCTGCACGATTTATGCCCAGAAGGGAATGCTCAATATCTTTATTGTGATTTTCTCTTTCACCATTGCATTTGCCTGCTTTGATGCCAATCTGTTTGCCAGCTATCTGATCTCAATCGCGGTCTTTGGGCTGTTTCAGGCTCTTTATATGGCGAACGCCGGCGGCGCCTGGGATAATGCCAAGAAGGTTGTCGAGGTCGATTTGCAGGAAAAGGGGACGCCGCTGCATGACGCAACGGTGGTCGGCGATACGGTCGGGGATCCATACAAGGATACCTCTTCGGTAGCGTTGAACCCGATTATTAAATTTACCACCCTGTTCGGACTGTTGGCGGTAGAGATGGCGGTAGCCGCACCGCGTCCGGTTTCGCTGGGGCTGGGAATCGCATTTATGATTATCGGGCTTATCTTTGTTTATCGCTCTTTCTATAAAATGAGGATAGAAGACAAAAAATAAGCAGATAATTTTTCTGTGAAAACAAAAGGGAAGAAATTAAGTTGTTTCTTCCCTTTTTTTGTGCTTGACATTGTGTCAGAATAAGATTATTTGTTTTGTCATATATATATTACAATTTTAGTTATAAATTTTTTAATTTTATTATTTATGAAAACAAATGAAATCGCTTTAGGTACATTGAAGCAAGGTCAGGTTAGAGATTCTATTGAGTTGGCAATCCGCTTTAAGCGTCAGAGAGCAGCAACCGAAGCATTACATAAGCTTGCCCGTGAAAAAGGCGTTAAGCTTGTTATTGATGCGATTGCGCAGCCTTGTCAGGTTTCTTGGATTGAAGGCTGGTTGCGGGTTTATTACAACCTGTATGTCATTTTCTCAAAAGACGAGAAAAAGCTTTTTGGGTATGATATGACAGATGGCCACATCTTTGTTCTTGATAACAAAGATATCCGGGTTGAACCTCTGGGGGCGTTAAAGGATCTCCCTTATAGTGGGTTTGCGAATGTAGAGTTGGGTATTCCCCAGTTGGAGAAGCCTGACGGAACATCTTCTCCGTGTATCCGCGTACCGTTCCGTTTTGGAGCTTGGTATGTGTTAGAGATTTTGCAAAATGGCCATTTCTTCTATGCTCAGCGTGAAAAGACGGCAAAATTGCGTCAGTATGCCGATGAACATGAATTAGACTATCATGTTCATTTCAAAGACAAATTAGCGAGCCGGGCCAAACTTGCCACCGTAGATGGCAAGACTTATTGGTCACTTCGCTGTGAGGCGCATGCAACCGGGGCAGTTTGTTATGTCCTTTATGATGAGGAGACAGACAGTTTTACGGTTACCGGAAAAGCTCCGCAGATTTGGGTATTGCAGCAGCGCAATGCTTGGAAGAAGATGAAAGCCTTTGCCAAGGAAAATAAGTATGAACTTGCGGAAACGCGTTCGTTTTTGGCACAAGGCAACGGTCATACGGTATGGGCGCTTCCGGTTGCCTATGGCGGTTATGTTATTTGCCGTGTGAGAACCGGCGAGACCGCTTTTGTTGACGAAGTAACAAATTCGTTGGCTGGCAAGATGGATGGTTCTCCGCTTGATTGCGCGGTTTGCGGCCTTGACGTTAAAGCAACCTGCTGGCTAGAAGCAGAGTTTGTGAAAGAACCTAAGGCATAGTTAATCAAAGTTGTAAAAAAAGAGTTCCTGCTGCAACAGGAACTCTTTTTTCTATCTGTTTCAGATTGTATTTGACAATCAATTGACAGGACGCTAATTTAAAGACACTTAGTTTAATAATTTTGTTAATTTCTTATTAGTATGGATGATTTCAGGTATCGCGAAAAGTTTCGCATCAGAATGTGGAAAGCCTTAAATATCAGTTTTCCGAGAATGGTTTTTCGCCGTGTGGTTAATTTGCTGGGAGAAAAGCAGACAAGAGTTTTATTCGATTTGTTGAAAAACAAAGAATTTTCTTATCTGCCGTTTGTTATTTCGCCGGAGCTGCCTTATAATATGGAGCAGAAATACCGCGATTTGTTTGAGAACCCCAAGTTTATTATTGCGGTTAACATTATTCGGATTGCCCGGATTGAGGACTATCTTGTAAGTAATTTGTCTGAGCCGGTGACAGACTTTATTGCAATCTTATTGCATTATCTGCGTGCGACAGAAAAGTGTTATCGGATGAACTTGTCGGATAAAGTATCAAGTTGCTCCGGGAGCGCTTTTCGAGAGGTGAAAGAGCAGTTCCGAAAGGAAGAAAAATTTTTCATGGAAAAAGCGGAATTTTTGCCGCTTGATGAGAAATATGTCGTTTGTTGTATTTCTACTCTGTGTCTGGAAGAATTGAGCGATAAGTCGCGTTTGAAACTGGAAACGATTTTTGCGGCTCAGCGGTCAAGTTTGGCTGCAATAGGCGAGCTACAATAAAGAGATGATAAGAAACCGGAAAATGTTTATACATTTTCCGGTTTTTGCATTTAGATACTGAAAACGGAGGCTATTTTGCGATATGTAAATATTTGAGAGTATAAAAAATCTTGATATTGTGATGAGAAATTCAAATGTCATGGGTTTGATAAAATATTTTAGACAAAATATTAGTATATGCTAATCATTTTTGTTTACTTTTGTGCTTCCGGGTGATATACTTTAGATTATGGTCTAGGGATATACGGAGGGCGTTATTATGCATAAATTATCTCTTCTTTCGGCAACAGCCTGCGGTTTTGTCTGCTGCACTTTTTGTCAGGCTACTGCCAAAACCACCTTTCTGCCGGACTGGCAAATGGCCGACCTGGAATTTCAACGCGACGAGCCGTTATGCCAAGATGCCGTCGACAAGTTCGGAAACAAACTTTATCACAAGGCTT